>JACCDK010861985.1_pt1 | contig 15279 bp, 12 predicted proteins | sample 7445871 | NCBI WGS metagenome assembly JACCDK01 (sample SAMN15323436, study PRJNA562643) | freshwater metagenome | isolation source: river surface water | place: USA:Blue River Watershed | collected 2017-08-15 | reverse complement strand
TTCTAAAAATAAAAAAGCACCCCCAAAATAGGGAGTGCAAAGATATTCATTTTTTCGTGAATTCAAAAAATTACTTCACTACAACTTTATTTTTCACTTCCTCAACAAATGTTTTTGCTGGCTTGAACGAAGGAATGTTGTGAGCTGGAATAATAATGGTGGTGTTTTTAGAGATGTTTCTACCCGTTTTCTCAGCTCTTTCTTTAACGATAAAACTTCCAAAACCTCGTAGGTAAACGTTTTGTCCTTTTGCTAAAGATGATTTGATACTCGTCATGAATGCCTCTACTGCTCTCAAGGCTTCTGCCTTTTCTAATCCCGTCTCTGCGGCGATGTCCGCTACGATATCCGCTTTTGTCATGTTTTCTAATTTAGAGTTAATTAAACTTTGTGTTACTGTGACACAAAAGTAGTTATTGGTTGTTTATATTTTTAACTTTCCGTCAATTTTTATTCAATAAAATGTTTAAATGACTGATTTACAACACGAATTAATTAATTGGTATCAATCGAATAAACGTGACTTACCTTGGAGAAACACATCAAATCCATATTTTGTTTGGTTGAGTGAAATAATTTTACAGCAAACTCGTGTTGATCAAGGTTTGCCTTATTATGAGCGATTTGTTTCTGTTTTCCCAACAGTATTCGATTTGGCTGCGGCATCCGAAACGGATGTTTTGAAAAACTGGCAAGGTTTGGGATATTATAGTCGAGCGAGAAATTTACATTATACTGCGAAGAAAATTGTTCAAGAATGTGATGGGGTTTTCCCGAACACTTATGACGAAATATTGAAATTAAAAGGGGTGGGTAGTTATACTGCTGCGGCAATAGCATCGTTCTGTTTTGATGAACCAGTTGCTGTATTAGACGGAAATGTTTACCGTGTTTTGAGTAGACTTTTCGATGTAGATTTAGCAATAAATATTCCTAGAAATAAGCGTGAATTTGAGATTATTGCGAATGAATTTCTGGATAAGGAAAACCCTGCACTTTTCAATCAAGCTATAATGGAATTTGGTGCCCTTCATTGCAAACCGGTTTCACCAAGTTGTGAATCTTGTCCCTTGAGAATGAATTGTTATTCGTTCGCGAACAATACAGTTCAAAACCGACCAGTAAAATTAAAAAAGCAAAAAATAAGAGAACGATTTTTTGTTTATTTGGTAATAGAAAATGACGAAAAGATTTTAATACATCAGCGCAAACAAGAAGACATATGGAAAAACATGTATGAATTTCCTTCACTTGAATTTGAATCCAAAAAGGACAAGGAGATCTATTTGATGGAACATAGGCAATATGTTCAAAAATCTCTAAAACATGTTTTATCTCATCAGCATATTTACGCAACTTTTATCGAAGTTTATAATTTAAAAAACCATTTTTTTACTGATGCCGAATGGATTGAATTGAGTGATCTTTCAGAAGTTCCACTACATCGGTTAATTACAAAGTTTCTAGAAACAAGGAACTAAAAAAACGTGTTGCGTTGGTTTTATTATCTTTGTTAAAAAAACGATGACACAGATTCGAAAGTCAACACAATCAGATACAGCCAAAGTTAATGTTTGGATAATTGGAAAGTCAAAGAATAAAAATCTTCCGGAAGGGATATCGAATTTAGTTTCAAAACTACAAGAAAAAAAAGATGGATCTTGGGATTACCTTAAAGGCGTCGATTCTTATTCAATAGTCATTCACAATACAGACAACGATGAAGAATTAAGAATTATTGGCGCAGAACTCGTCAATTTGGTGGCTAAGGAGTTTTCGGAAATTCAAATTCACGCTAAAGAGCAAAGAGCATTAGTATTAGCCGAAGGGATTGCATTGGCAAATTATCAATTTTTGCAACATTTTACTAAACCTACTAAAAACAGTCTTTCGACTATTCTTCTTAACGAGGAAATTGATGACCAGAAAATAAATGAGCTTAATAATACCATTAAAGCAGTTTATTGGGCGAGAAATGTTGTTAACACGCCTGTTTCTCATTTAAATGCTTCTCAACTTGCCGATGAGGTTGTGAAATTAGGAGAAGAGGCCAAGTTTTCTGTACAAGTGCTTCAAAAGGCTCAAATAGAATCGCTAAAAATGGGAGGATTACTTGCAGTTAATAGAGGTTCAATTGACCCACCAACGTTTACAATTGCTGAGTATAAACCGAAAAAACCGATAAACAAGCAACCATTAGTATTAGTAGGTAAAGGTGTGGTGTACGATACGGGCGGCTTAAGTTTAAAACCTACTCCTGGGTCAATGGACACGATGAAAAGCGACATGGCAGGAGCAGCTGCAGTAATTGGGGCTATATATTTAGCAGCTTTACAGCAAATAAATGTGCACATGATTGTCTTAGTTCCCGCAACAGATAATCGTCCTGGAATGAACGCATACACCCCAGGAGATGTAATTACCATGTTCAATGGCACTACTGTAGAAGTACTCAATACGGATGCGGAAGGAAGGATGATTCTTGCCGATGCACTAAGCTATGCTGATAAATATGATCCCGAACTAGTTATTGACGCAGCAACATTAACTGGTGCAGCTGTGCGAGCAATTGGCACCGAAGCTAGCATTATTATGGGTAATGCGAAAGACAAGTATTTTGATAGTTTAGAAAAGTCAGGAAGAATTGTACACGAACGTGTGGTAAGATTTCCGTTTTGGGATGACTATAAAAAGCACATGCTTTCAAAAATTGCAGATTTAAAGAATATTGGGACAGCAAATGCAGGAATGATTTCCGCTGGTAAATTTTTAGAAACATTTGTTAAGGCACCTTATATTCACATGGATGTAGCAGGACCTACATGGTTAGATTCTAAAGAAAACTATAAAGGCATTGGCGGAACGGGTAGTGGTGTGAGATTACTCTATCACTTTATTAAATTACACTATAAAAAATGACAGATAAAACTGACAAAATCCCTGTAGTTGGAATTACCATTGGTGAAATTAACGGGATTGGTCCTGAGGTGATTGTCAAGGCATTGCGCGATAACAGAATCCTTGCATCGTTTACCCCAATTATTTACGGAACGAATAAGGCCATTTCATTCTACAAGAAGTTGTTGAATCTTCATGAATTTAACTTTCAAACAATTAAGACGGCAAATGAGGTTCAGGCTAAAAAAATTAATTTAATTAATATTTCTACTGACGACTTCGAGATTACACCGGGAATACCCACGGAGCATTCAGGAAAGATTAGTTACAAAGCATTGGAATGTGCAACACAAGATTTATCTGAAGGAAAAATCGACGTATTGGTGACCGCTCCAATTTCCAAAGAAAATATTCAAAAGGCTGGGTTTAAATTTCCTGGTCATACGGAATTTCTTGCGGAAATGTCTGGTGTAAAAGATGCCCTAATGATACTTACATCAGGGGATTTGCGGGTGGCATTAGTAACCACTCATATTCCCGTTGCTGAGGTCAGTAAACACTTAACGAAGGAAAATCTTACAGACAAGATAAGGTCACTAGAGGCATCCTTAAAGAAGGATTTTAATATTGTAAAACCAAAGATTGCCGTTTTTGGACTTAATCCGCATGCGGGTGAGAATGGAAAAATTGGTTCAGAAGAACAGCAGGTAATTATTCCTGCAATTCAGCACCTGAAAAATGAGGGAATACTCGTATTTGGGCCATTTGCAGCAGATGGTTTTTTTGGTAGTCAAGCTAGAAGTCAATACGACGGGATACTTGCAATGTACCACGATCAAGGACTCACAGCATTTAAAGCCTTGGCCTTTGAAGATGGGGTAAACTACACGGCAGGATTACCAATTATTAGAACATCCCCTGATCACGGAACTGCTTTTGATATTTCAGGTAAAGGTACTGCTTCGGAAGAAAGCATGCGTTCTGCGATTTTTCAAGCGATTGATATATGGAAAAACAGACGATTCCAAAAAGAAATTAACCGGAATCCATTGGTAATTCAGACCTCTGAAAATAAAAAAGATGAGGACCTGTAACAAGGTTTTTTTGTTTAAAAATATTTACATAACTTTGCCCTCCGTTTTTTGTCAGAAACAGTTAAATGAAAAGTGCTTTTGAAATACCATTTGTTGGATTGAAATTAGGCACTCATGAATTTGAATTTGACGTGAACGACACGTTCTTTGCTTCTCTTCCTTATTCACTAATTGAGAAAGGCTCAATAAAAGTATGGTTGGATTTAGAAAAAAAAGAAACCATGTTAATTGCCAACTTCGAGTGCTTTGGTCATGTGGAACAAATTTGTTCTAGGTGTAACGAAAGTGCCTTGGTTGAAATAGATTCTGATTTGGCTGTGATTTATAAATTTGGTCACGAAGAGGAGGAAACGAACGACGATAATTTGTTAATTGTCAATTATGACGCATACGAATTAGATGTATCGCAGCAGGTGTATGAGATGATTTCATTAGCACTACCGATTCGGCCAATGCACGAAGAAGGTGAATGTGATGAGGAAATGGTAAAATTGATTGAGAAATACCAGATTAAGGAAGAAAAAAAAGACGAAGATGACATTGATCCAAGGTGGTCAGTTTTAAAAGGTTTAAATTAATACAGATATAAAAGATGGCACATCCTAAACGACGCGTTTCAACCACGAGAAGAGACAAAAGAAGAACCCACAAAAATGCTGTGGCAGATAATGTGGCAACATGTCCAACAACTGGTCAACCTCATTTATTCCACCATGCACACTGGCACGAAGGAAAGCTATACTACAAAGGAAAAGTGGTAGCTGAGAAGCTTCAAGAAGAAACTGCAGAATAATCAGTACTACCTCTTCAATGAAAGTAGGAATTGATATTTCCGGAGGCGATTTTGCACCGGTGGTCAACATTGAAGGCGCAATCATGGCATCACAGGTATTACCTGAAGATGCTATTGTTGTTTTAATTGGTGACAGTGAAGTTATTGACAAAGAACTCACTTTAAGAGGTGAAAAAACTAACGCCAAATTTGAAATAGTTCATGCGCCTGATGTGATAACTTTTCACGACCATCCGACCAGAGCAATCCCTCAAAAACCTAATAGTTCCATTGCCGTAGGTTTTGATTTGCTTTCGAAAGGAGAAATTCACGCTTTTGCGAGTACCGGTAATACGGGTGCTATGCTTGTAGGATCTATGTATAAATTAAATACGATTCCAGGAGTTATTCGTCCTTGTATTACGTCTACCTTACCGGCTATAGATGGCTCAAAGACAATATTATTAGACGTTGGTTCAAATGCGGATTGTAAGGCAGATGTACTTTATCAGTTTGCTGTTTTAGGGAATTTATATGCGAAGCACGTTCACGGAATAGATTCGCCAAGAGTGGCTCTATTGAATATTGGCGAAGAAGAATCCAAAGGAAATTTATTGACAATTGCTACATACAAATTAATGGCTGAATCTGATGAAATTAACTTTACTGGAAATATTGAAGGTAGAGATTTGTTTACCGGAAAAGCTGATGTTATTGTTTGTGATGGGTTCACCGGAAACGTAGCTTTAAAACAAGCCGAAGGCATTTATACCTTGATGCGAAAAAGAGGATTAAGAGACGAATATTTCGACCGTTTTAATTACGAAAATTATGGTGGAACGCCTATTCTAGGGGTGAAAGGTAACGTTATTATCGGTCATGGAATATCAAATAATATTGCTGTCAAAAATATGATTTTGCACTCGTTTGAAGTTGCAAATTCTGGTTTGGCAACCAAAGTAAATGAAGCATTCAATTAATTATGAATAAAATCACAGCCGCAATTACAGGAGTTCAAGGTTATGTTCCCGAAGACGTGCTTTCTAATGCAGATCTTGCTAAGATTGTCGACACTTCTGACGAGTGGATTACCACAAGAACGGGTATAAAAGAAAGAAGAATCCTAAAAAATGGAGCTTCTTCAGATATGGCTGTAAAAGCAGTGGAAGGATTATTAAAAAAAACCAACACGAATCCAATGGATATCGATTTGGTGGTATTAGCAACAGTTACACCGGATTATCCATTTCCGAGCACAGCAAATGTTTTGTGTGATAAGGCAGGAATGAAAAATGCTTGGGGTTTTGATCTAATTGCAGCTTGTTCGGGATTTATTTACGCTTTGTCGACAGGGGCTCAATTTATTGAAACTGGAAAATATAAAAAAGTAATTGTTGTTGGTGTTGATAAAATGACGTCAATTCTAGATTACCAAGATCGTACAACTTGTGTAATCTTCGGAGATGGGGCAGGAGCAGTAATGTTAGAACCCAATCACGATGGATTAGGTGTTCAAGATTTTATTTTGCGAAGTGATGGTTCAGGACGTGAATATTTAGTTCAGCCTGCAGGTGGATCAGCTAATCCACCGAGTATACAGACGGTAGAACAACGTTTGCACTATGTAAAACAAGAAGGTAAGCAAGTTTTTAAATTTGCTGTTACAAATATGGCAGAAGTTTCTGCTGAAATAATGGAAAAAAATAACTTGACAAGTGAGGATGTAGATTGGTTAGTTCCGCATCAAGCGAATCTACGCATCATTGATGCTACCGCAGACCGCATGGGCCTTCCCAAAGAGAAAGTTATGATAAACATTGAGAAATACGGAAATACTACTGCAGGAACTTTGCCTTTGTGTTTGTGGGATTATGAAAAACAATTGAAAAAAGGAGACAACCTAGTTTTGTCTGCATTTGGCGGAGGATTTACATGGGGTGCTGTTTATTTAAAATGGGCCTACAATTCATAAAAACAATTACTTTTACAAAAAAAACAGTATGAACTTAGAGGAAATAAAAGACTTAATCAGACTAGTTTCTAAAACTGGAATTAGAAAGGTAGATATTGAGCGTGAAGGTTTTAAAATAACGATAAGTGGAGGCGCTTCACATTCTGCAGAGCAACCTATTTACGTACAAGCTCCACAACAAATGGTTCAAAGCGCACCAATTGGGGTGCCTGCTGCTCCAGTTGTTTCTTCCACTCCGGCGTCTGTTTCAAACACAGAAAACACAGCTAGCGCTGACGATTCGAAATACATTACTGTGAAGTCACCAATGATTGGAACTTTTTACAGAACTCCTGGACCAGATAAAGATCCATTTGTAAATGTTGGTTCTACCATTCAAAAAGGCGACAAACTTTGCATCATTGAGGCGATGAAAACTTTTAACGAAATTGAATCTGAGGTTTCAGGTAAAATAGTTAAAGTTTTAGTTGACAACTCGTCACCTGTTGATTACGATCAACCTTTATTTTTAGTAGATCCGTCATAAGTCCTAAAACAGTTTCCTTATGTTTAAGAAAATTCTAGTAGCGAATCGTGGTGAAATCGCCATGAGAGTAATACGTACATGCAAAGAAATGGGAATTAAAACAGTCGCTGTTTATTCCACTGCAGATAAAGACAGTTTACCTGTGCGTTTCGCTGATGAGGCAGTGTGTATTGGTCCTCCCATCAGCAAGCAATCCTATTTATCTATTCCAAATATCATGGCTGCAGCTGAAATCACCAATGCAGATGCCATACATCCAGGTTATGGATTCCTTTCTGAAAATGAAGAATTTTCTCGGGTTTGTCAAAAACATGGGATAAAATTTATTGGAGCTCTACCTGAACAAATTGCAGGCATGGGAGATAAAGCAACTGCTAAAGCAACTATGATCTCTGCAGGCGTTCCATGTATTCCTGGCTCGAAGGGTTTATTGAAAGACTTGAACGACGCAAAGAAAACAGCCAAAGAAATTAAATATCCCGTTATTCTAAAGGCTACTGCAGGAGGTGGAGGAAAAGGGATGCGTATTGTTTGGAAAGAAGAAGATATTGAGGCTGCATGGGATTCTGCCCGTCAAGAGGCAGGGGCTGCATTTGGAAACGATGGAATTTATATGGAAAAGTTTATCGAAGAGCCTCGGCATATTGAAATTCAGATAGCAGGAGATCAGTATGGCAATGCTTGTCACCTTTCCGAAAGAGACTGTTCAATTCAACGTAGACATCAAAAATTAGTAGAAGAAACGCCTTCTCCATTCATGACAGATGAATTGCGTGAGAAAATGGGTGAATCGGCTATTAAAGCGGCAAAAGCTGTAAAATATGAGGGTGTTGGTACAGTAGAATTTTTAGTGGATAAAAATCGAGACTTCTACTTTATGGAAATGAACACGCGAATTCAAGTGGAGCATACAATCACGGAGGAAGTTATTGATTTTGATCTCATCAAAGAGCAAATATTAATTGCGGCTGGCAAACCAATTTCAGGTAAAAATTATTACCCACACATGCATGCAATCCAGTGTAGAATCAATGCTGAAGATCCTTATGCTGACTTCAGACCTTCTCCGGGTAGAATTACAGATTACCATTGTCCAGGAGGTCATGGTGTGCGTATTGATTCTCATGTTTATTCGGGTTATACGATTCCGCCAAATTATGACTCAATGATTTCAAAATTAATCGTTGTCGCTCAAACACGTGAAGAGGCAATTCTGAAAATGAAAAGAGCTTTGGATGAATATATAATTGAAGGAGTAAAAACAACGATACCCTTTCATCAGAAATTAATGGCAAATGAGGATTTCAATAAAGGTAATTTTACCACAAAATTCATGGAGACTTTCGATTTCTAAGTAATTGTACTTAAATTAATTAAACTCAGCCGAATTAACTTTATTAATTCGGTTTTTTTTTGTTTTTTTGTTTCTTGAAGTGGCAACTTTTTTAATTTGAACTCGTCTTTAACCTATGAAATATCTAACTATTTTACTCCTAATTTTTATTTCGAACAAGGCAATTTCTCAGCAAATAGCATATCCAAAAGTATTAGATGCATACGGTGAGGATTGGACTCAAAATCAAATAACAAACAACAATAACGAATTGTTGCAGTTTTTAACAAAATATTCAGAGAAGGGATTTCTTTTGGAGCAAGTTAGTATAGAGAAAACGGTTGGGATTACTGAAATTTCTAAAATTCCAACAATCAGCAAGAATAATGATTCAATTTCTATTTCAGATTTTTTAGTCGATTATAATTCGCAAAATTTTAACCCATTAAAGTATAAATTTTTTCCTGCAAACGAAGAGCAGATATATCATCTCTCGGGAACTAATTTTATTATCCGCATTAAAAATTTAGCATACCTAAAGTAACTATGAAAATCAATCTATTTATAATTGTCTCAATATTTATTTTTCTTTCGAGTAGATTAGTTCTGGCTGGGAGCACATATAATATGGCGACTGCAACGGTATCTACTTGTTCTGGAACCTTTTACGATAACGGAGGCACAGGAATTTACACGAACAATCAAAACTTGACTTTTACCATATGCCCATCAACGCCTGGCGCCCAAGTCAGAGTTAATTTTTCTGCATTTAATTTGGAGAATAATTGGGACTTTTTGTACATCTACAATGGAAACAGTACAGCGGCCCCGTCACTTGGTGTTTACACAGGAACAACAAGTCCTGGCATTGTTACCGCAACTACAGCAAATCCCTCGGGGTGTTTAACTTTTCGATTTACTTCTGATGGAAGTGTTACGTCAAGTGGATGGGTTGCGGCTATTAGTTGTGTTGTGCCTTGTCAGACAATAACATCCAATTTTATCTCGTCGAATCCGCCACCTGGGCCTGATGGAATAATAAGAATTTGTCAAGGTCAGTCAGTCTCTTTTGTGGGAAGTGGTACTTTTTCAACTAGTGGAACTGGGGCCAATTATCAATGGAATTTTGGAAATGGAACCACGGCTAATGGAACCACTGGAACTGCGACTTATGCTTCAGGTGGTACCTATACGGTTAACCTCAATATTACCGATCCCAATGGGTGTACGAATTCAAATTTATTGAACAGAAAAGTTCAAGTTTCAACCACTCCAACTATTACTACCTCCGCTAATCCTACTACAGTATGCCAAGGTAATCCTGCCAATTTAAGTGCTAATGTTACCATGACACCCTTTATTCAGAATTGTACCCCTCCAATTAGTGGAACCACATTTTTGCCAGATGGGACAGGTGCTTCTTATAACACAGCAATAAATGTAAATTGTTATAATACCAATCAAACTGTTACTTCTGCAACAGATATTCAAAATGTGTGTTTAAATATGGAGCACTCATTTATAGGTGATTTAACCATTCGATTGATTTGTCCTAATGGTCAATCAACAATACTTAAAGCATACCCTGGGGGTGGGGGTACTTATCTCGGCTGTCCCCTTGATGATCCCGCTGTTGGACCGGGCACGGGAAGATTATACTGTTTTACCCCTACAGCCACCACCTTACTTATTAATGGAACGACAAGCAATTGCGGAAATCCAGCAGCTGCATCTATCAATGCAGGAAACTACATGCCATCTCAACCCTTCTCCAATTTAATAGGTTGCCCCCTAAATGGAGCATGGACAATTCAGGTTACTGACAACTTAGGTATAGATAATGGGTATATTTTCAATTGGGATGTTAACTTCAATTCATCTATCCCAACGAATTCCGCAAGTAGTTTTACACCTACCATATCTTCTCAAGGATGGCAGCCCAATAGTACCTTAACAAGTACAGGTTCAACTACGGCAACTGTTACTCCAACTACGGTAGGAAGTAATTGTTACACCTACTCAATAACAGATAATTTCGGATGTACTTATTCTCAAAATCAATGCATCAATGTAACAGCAGGAATTACACCGACTTTTACTCAGTTAGGACCTTATTGTCAGACCACAACTTCGAACGTCGTTACACTTCCAACAACATCTTCAAATGGTATAATAGGAACTTGGTCCACTGCAAGTTTTAACACATTAAATTCTGGATCATTTACCTTTACTTTTACTCCAAATGCTGGTCAGTGTGCATCGCCTACTTCAATGACCATTGTAATTAATCCATTGCCAACTTTGTCTTGCCCCCCTGTTTATAACGTTCCAGGTTGTAATTCGCCTTTTCCAAATGGTGCTAATAGCATTGCTGCATTTTCAACTCTTGGAGGTTCAACCAATGCAACGTCAATTTCTTACTCAGATGGATCTCCCTCAACTTCTGGTTGCACACAGACGATAGTTAGAACCTATACTGCTGTTCTAGCTGGGTGTTCTACTACTTGCACACAAACTTTGAATAGAACAACTGATAATCAAATCCCATTAATTACAGGAACAATTCCTGCTCAAGATATTCCGGGATGCTCGGCCACATCTATTCCGGCTGCGGAAACTACTGTTTCGGGACTGGAATCACTTGGAGTTTCCATTTCAGACAATTGTACTTCAAATGCAAACCTAATTGTAACTAGTTCAGTATCATCAACAGGATCATGTCCCATTGTATTTACCAGAACTTACACCATAACAGATGCATGCAACAATCAAGCAACCTTAACGCAATTGTACAATGTCGGAGATAATATTGCCCCGGTATTCACAACTTTTCCAAATGATGTTACGGTGAATTGTGGTGCAGTTCCTACTGTACCAACAGCTACCCTTACTGCAAGCGACAACTGTACTTCTAGCCCAACTATTAGCTTTGTTGGAGAAAGTGGTACAGCAGGAAATTGTGGATATACTCTTAATAGGACATGGAGCGCAACAGATGCATGTGGAAATGTTTTAAATCAGACTCAAATAATCACCGTACTACCTGCCGCCGCACCAGTTGTTACATTACCATCGGGATTACCAACGAGTTTGACATGTGCACAAGCGGAGACATTTACAAGCAGTTCTTCAGCGACATATACGAATAGTGAATCAGGAACGTGTTTGATAAGTGGAAGTATAGCACCAACGCAGAGTTCTAGTTATACGTCGTGTGCAGGCGGAAGCATTACCTTGACCTACACGGGTACGGATGTTTGTGGGAATGCGTTGAATGCACAGCATGTAATTACTGTTACACCACCTGCTGCACCAGTTGTTACATTACCATCGGGATTACCAACGAGTTTGACGTACTCAAATGCAGTAAACTATACCACAGCACCCGACGCTACTTATTCAAATTCAGATGTTGCCAATTGCTTAATTTCAGGTTTAATTCCGGCCGTAATTACTCCTAATTTTACGCAATGTAATGGTGGTTCAATTCTAATTTCATACACTGCTACCGATTTGTGTGGAAATGTTTTAAATGCTCAGCATACGATAGCGGTTTCGGCGGTCATACCTACGGTTACAGTATTCTCGACATTAAGTACAATAAATGTATCAGGCTCATCTCAGCTTACAGCTGTTGGGACTCCTGCAGGAGGTACTTATTCATGGTCTCCAGCAAATACGGTATCTCCACAGAATGGAGATATTGTGACGGTGAATCCAACCACTACCACGACTTACACGGTTACTTATGATATAGGTGGTTGTAATGCCTCTGCTACAATTACAATTAACGTAAATGCATTGACATTGTCAGTTAACAGTGCAACGATTTGTAGTGGATCTTCGACCACATTAACAGCGACACCTAGTGTAGGAGGAGGGTCGTATTTATGGTCACCAGGAGGACAGATTACGCAGAGCATCACGGTATCCCCACTAACGAATACGATTTACACGTGTGTTTACACACTAAACGGTGTTGCAACAAGTCCAACAGTAGGAACCGTAACGGTTAATCAGACGCCAACTGCGAGTTTGAATTCTCCGACGATATGTACAGGACAGTCGGCTAACTTGAATGCTACGGTAGCCCCTCCGGGAGGCACGTATTTATGGCAGCCTGGTGGCCAGGTTACCCCAAGCATTACGGTTAGTCCAATTGCGACGAGCACTTATAGTTTGACCTATACATTGAATGGTTGTTCAACTACTGCGAGTAGCACGGTTACAGTGAATCCAACACCAACAGTTAGTGTGAATAGTTCTACGGTATGTGCCGGACAGAGTGCGACCTTGACAGCAACGGTGACTCCAGCGGGAGGCACGTTGTTATGGGGGAATTCTCAAAGTACGTCGAGTATAACGGTAAGTCCAACGACGACGACGAACTACAATGTGTTGTATACCTTGAATGGATGCAATGCGACGGGAAGTGGAACAGTAACGGTAAATGCAGTACCAACGGTAAGTGTTAGTAGTGCAACTGTGTGTTCAGGACAGAGTGCGACATTAACAGCAACGCCAAGTGCTACAGGGGGAACATATGCGTGGACAAATAATGCTTCCACAACAAATACGATTAGTGTTTCACCTACTTCTACAACAACATATTCTGTAACGTATACACTCAATGGTTGTACAAGTCAAAGTGCAACAGGAACGGTTACTGTTAATCAAATACCAACAGTGAGTGTTAATAATCCTGTTATATGTATAGGAGAAAGTGCCACGCTAACAGCTTCGCCTTCAACCGCAGGCGGGACATACGTATGGTCACCAAATGGTGAAACTACCAACGCTATTACGGTTACGCCGATAGCAACAAGTTCTTATTCTGTAACTTACACACTCAATGGATGTACAAGTCAAAGTGCTACAGGAACGGTTACGGTTAATCCTTTACCAACAGTTAGCTTCAGTGGAGATCAGTTAACAGGCTGTGCCCCGTTAACCGTTAACTTCGCGAGTACAGGAGGAAACCCAAGTAACTGCAGTTGGAGTATGGGTAATGGACAGACGGTAAGTGGCTGCACAACTTCTTACACGTTCACACAGGGAGGATGTTATGACATTTCGTTAACAACGACAGAAAACGGATGTACAAACACGGCAACGCTTCAAGATTACATCTGTGTGGAGAATCCACCGGTTGCATCCTTCACGACGAATCCGACGGTTTTAACAGATCCGATTCAAGTAGTTACGTTTAATAACAACACGGTAGGCGCAAGTACATATGTTTGGGAATTTGGAGATGGACAAAGTTCAACTGAAGAGAATCCTGTTCACACGTATACCAGCACAACCAATGGTGCGGTGATTACGTTAACGACGATATCTGCATTAGGATGTGAAGCTACGCATCAAGTGAGTATTCAATACGAAGAAGGCGAGATCATCTACATACCGAATACATTTACACCAGACGGGGATAACTATAACCAAACATTTTTACCGATTTTTACCTCTGGTTTTGATCCATATAATTTTGAGATGTTAATCTTTAATAGATGGGGAGAAATCATCTTCGAGACGCATGACGCCAAAGTTGGATGGGATGGCACATATGGCATGAAAGGTAGAGATGTTCAGGAAGGGGTGTACACGTATAAGGTAATCTACAAAAACCCGTTGAACGACAAGCGTAAAATAATTGTTGGACATGTATCGCTTATAAAGTAGTACTGTTAAAAAAGGTTAACTTATAGTTGTAGGGAACTCTCTTTTTTCTAGATTCGTTTTGAATGAAACGTATTAGACTTAATACACTTACAATACTGCTGATTTTGTCTGTGGTTAGTTTGATGATTATCCAAACTTTTCAGATGATTCAATTGTATGATAGAAAGGATAGTCAATTCAATCAAAATGCAAATGATTGTTTAAAACGAGTTGCCTTTCATCATGAAAAAGCGGAGGATTTACGTCGCTATATGCAAATCGTAAACAGAGACTTTAGTGGTCAATACCGTGAAATACTGAAAGAAGAGTTTAAGGAGATTTTATCAGCTCAGGAAACAATTTCAATTAGAGACACTACAGTAATTGTTAATGGAGTCAAGGAGAAATACCTAATTTTAAAAGGAGATGCGTACGATTCACTTTCTGGAATTTCAGCTCAACAGCGTGTGTTAATAAGAGATATTCGGGAAATAAAGGATCTAATGGGTAATCGAGAGGACACCTCTAAAATTGCCATTGAACTCAATCAAAAAGTACTTCAGCAGATATTTACCAAAGCGAAGTTCATCAATGATATGATGATTCAGGCCTTTAGAGACAATATTTATGAGAATCCGTCCATGCGAATTGAGCCCTACTATCTCGATTCAATCATTAGATTTGAACTGGAGAAGGAGGATTTGCCGAAAGAATATCAGTTTATGGTATGTGACCAAAGCAATAAACCAATCAATTTTAATTCATCTGTTGAACGATACAATACAAGTTTAGACAGTTCAAATTGTATCCAAGTCAATTTATTTCCAAGTAATTCACTTGATGAAGACTTGTTTTTGTATGTTTTCTTCCCTAAGAAACAACAATTCATTTATAAAGAGATGAAGAATTCATTTATTGTAACTGGTCTTTTGGTGGTTATTATAATTGTTGTTCTAGTCATAATGTTTCGCACAATATTAGAACAAAAGAAGTTGTCGGAATTAAAGTCGGATTTTATTTCCA
>JACCDK010779230.1_pt1 | contig 15281 bp, 15 predicted proteins | sample 7445871 | NCBI WGS metagenome assembly JACCDK01 (sample SAMN15323436, study PRJNA562643) | freshwater metagenome | isolation source: river surface water | place: USA:Blue River Watershed | collected 2017-08-15 | reverse complement strand
ATGCGTAACTTAGCCATCTTCTTACTAAATAAAATTAGCACCTCTATCAGCCATGCCATAGAAAAAGTTACATCTAATATTGCCATAGCTCTATCGCTCTTGTTCAGGAGAATTTAATGGCCCTGTAGCGAGAGATAATAAAACTGATTGACATTTTTGCTAAGTTACTGTATAATGTTCGTTCTTTATTCGAATTTAATGAATTTTAGGTTTTATATGCACAAAGCATGGTTTTTATGGCTGATTATCTCTTTATTTTTTGGTTATCAATATGTGATAAGGGTTATGCCAAGCGTATTATTTGATGATATTGCAATGAAATTTAATATGGATAACGCACTGATGGGTCAATTTTCAGGCTTATACTATATAGGATACTCACTTATGCATTTGCCTATAGGGTTAATGCTGGATAGATTTGGACCAAAAAAGATTGTAGCTTTTTGCGCTATTTTGATTGCTGTTGGATTGTTACCATTAATACTCTCTACATCATGGGAATTTGCACTTTTGGGCAGATTTTTAATTGGTATTGGCTCTTCCGGAGCTATACTTGGCGTATTTAAAGTTATTAGGATATTATTTCCAGCAAATAAATTTACAACTATGTTAAGTTATTCTGTGGTCATTGGTCTGATTGGCGCTATGTATGCTGGTGGTCCCCTTGTGATTTTAAATAACAAATATGGATTTGATGCCATTGTATACGGTTTGACAATCTGCGCTCTTTTGTTGTGTGCATTGATGCTTCTTACGATGCCTAATTCAAATGATGTTACAAAAAGCAGCATTATTTTGGATTTAAAGCATGTATTGCTTAATAAGAAGTTGATTACAATATGCATATTGTCAGGTCTTATGGTTGGCCCTATTGAGGGTTTTGCAGACACCTGGGGTACATTATTTTTAGAGCAAGTGCATTTATTAAACAAGCAGGATGCTTGTTATTATGTGTCTATAATATTCCTTGGAATGTGTGTGGGCTCTCCGTTTTTAGGGTGGTTGAATGAAAAAACTGGCATTAGTGTACCATTTATTATCATGTGTAGTATTATGATGTTTTTATCATTTTTACTATTAATGACGCTATATCCTTTAAATAATATGGTAATTATTGCTAATATGCTTATTATAGGCACTTTTTCAGCATATCAGCTGCTTGCTATATACAAGGTATCTACCATGGTAGATGAAAGATTTGTTGGTATAGCAACTGCTACTGCAAATATGATTATTATGATTTTTGGCTATGCTTTTCATACATTAATTGGCATAATATCTCATTATTCTAATGATAATGTATATTTTGGGGTATCTATTATACCAATTGCATTAATAATAAGTAGTATAGGTTTTTTATTAATATCTGATAAAAAGTAAAGTAAAGTATAGCGAATGCGTTATAAATGGCTACTATATTGACGTAAGCTTCTATTAAATACAAGTGCAAAGTTTATCATAAAGCTCGAAATATTTGACCCTCCATACGACAATAGTGGGTATGGAACCCCAACTATCGGCATAAGCCCTGATATCATTGACGCATTGATAATGCAATGATATGCAAACGAAGTTGCAATACCGCATATTATTAGTCTTGCAAAATGAGAGCTGCTTGAAAATGCTATTTGGTAACATTTAATGACTATAAAAGTGCTTAAAATTAAAACAGTTGCAAGTCCAATGAATCCAAATTCCTCAGATATAATAGATAGTATGAAGTCAGTTTGCTTCTCTGGTAAAAAGCTAAGTTGCCCTTGAGAACCTTCCATCAATCCTTTGCCATAAAAGCCGCCTGACCCTATTGCAATAATAGATTGCATAACATTATAACCTCCACCCAGCGGATCATCATATGGATTTAAAAACGTCATTACCCTTTTTTTTTGATAATCATGCATAAAATGCCATATTATTGGTATAGATGTGATTGCTAAAAAAAATGCCATAATAAAAAATGTGTTTCTTACACCCGATAAATACACTATATTAGTCCCGATAATTAGCACTAATGTTGCGGTTCCTAAATTTGGTTGCTTTAAAATTAAAAATACAGGTATCGCTATTAATATTAAAGGCGGTGTGATAAATTGCAGTTTATTAATATCAGATATATGCGTGCTGCTATAATACTTTGCTAATGCAAGGATCAAAGCAATTTTCATGAATTCAGCAGGTTGCAAATTAAATGCCCCTATTTTTAACCATCTTTGCGCCCCCATGGCTTTATATCCTAAGATATTAACTAAAAGCAATATTACAAGCATTACTATATAAAAAATATATGCATTTTTATAGAAAAAAACACTATTAATCCTTGCAACAACAAAACATATTGGCAAAATAGCGCAAATAGTAATACCTTGCTTCATGGCCCAGGAATCCCATTTTCCAACTGATGATGAAAAAAGAGCAACTAAACCTATGGTGATCATCAAAAAAATGCTGATAATCAATGCAATATCATCAGAATTCATTTTATTTGAAATGATTTTTAGCGACATTTTTGCCAATGGTATAACAAATTTTTATACCATTCTGACAGTATTGTATACTTTATGCAAGCAATATCAAAAACTATTTCATAAGTTAATTTCCTCCATAGTTTATCTGTTTACTTTTTTTCTATTCTCTTCAAAAATATCTGCTGCATTATCGATAAAATATTGCTCCATGTCCAATAAATCACAAGACCAGATGGAAATGATGCAAACATGAATAAAAAGATTAACGGCAATAATTTCATCATTTGCGCTTGCATCTGATCTGTAGGCTGAGGTGATAAATTCTGCTGTATCAACATCGTAATAGACATCAGTATTGGAAAAATACCTATCATCAGAAAACTAGGCGGAGAAAACGGCAGCAATCCAAAAAGATTAAATATACTAATACCTTCTGGCGCTGATAGGTCGTAAATCCACCATATAAAAGGTGCATGACGCATTTCAATTGTTACATATAACACCTTATATAATGCAAAAAATACAGGTATTTGCAATATAATTGGTAGACAACCACCCATTGGATTCACTTTTTCTTTTTTATATAAATCTATCAACGACCTTTGAAATTCCTGCGGCTTATCAGAATATTTATCCTTAAGTGCCATCATTTTTGGCTGCAATTCCTTTAGTTTATTCATACCCTTAAAACCTTTTTGAGCAAGTGGGAATAAAAGAAGCTTGATTAAAACAGTAAGCAATAATATTGCCACACCAAAATTTCCAACCAAATCATACATTTGATGTAGCAATTCAAAAATAGGCTTTGTTATAAAATATAACACCCCAAAATCTACAGCCCTATCAAACAATGGTATATTCATTTCTTTCTCATACATATCTAATACATCCAATTCTTTAGCACCACTGAAGATATGGATCTCATCCCATGCTGCAGTCATCTTTGGAGCAATAATTTTGGCATGCTTGCTATTAATACTCGACTGATATCTCTCAACACCATTTATTTTAGCATAACTAAATTTCGCCAATGCATCCTCAGATGAAGTCGGCACTATCGCAGTAAGCCAATACTTATCAGAAAATCCAATCCATCTAGGAGTGTCAATAAGCATTTTCGCGCTATCTCTCATATCATCATATGATACCTCCTTAAGTTTTGTATCAAACACACCTATACCACCTTGATGTATTATCATGTTGTCTTCAATATCATTAGGTTTTAATCTGCTAATAGATGCATAATTTGCCAGCTCCAGCTTCATCTCCGATCTATTTTCTATAGACTGCTTAATAGAAAACATATAATGATGGTCTAACGAAATTGTAGCATTAAACACCACTCCCTGAGGGTTTTTATAGCTTAAATCCACTGATGAACCAGGTGCAATATTATCACCATTAGCATGCCACAAAGATGCAGAATCAGGTAGTATAACACCTGTATTTGCTGCATCTATCCACCCAAATTCTATAACATAGGCCTTATCTGATTTAGCAGGTGACAACAACGCCACATTACCACTAGATTTGCTCACATTATTTCTATACTGCTTCAATGTTAAATCATCTATTCTCCCACCCATTAAATTGATGCTTCCAGAGAGCTTATTGTTTGCAACCTCAATGCGTTTTGCGTAAGAAGTTAAAGCAGCATCACGCGCCATTAAAACCTCACCTACACTCTCTTGCGCCTCAATTGGCACTGCTTGCCTTTGAGGAATATGATCAAATTGATCCGCATAAAGAAATTTCCAACCAGAAATAATCATTGCCGCCAGTGCACTTGCTATTAAAAGCCTAGATGTCTGTGACATTTTATCTATAAACATAAAAATAATCTCCTCTTATTTTATCAAAACTTTAAACAGGGTCGTGCCCCCCATTACAATATGGATTGCACCTCAGTATTCTAAATACAGACATCCTTAAACCTTTAATCACACCAAATTTTAGCAATGCATCCTTGCAATACTGAGAGCAAGACGGGTAAAATCTGCAAGATTTAGGTAATAATGTTGATATATATCTTTGATAAAAAGATATAATACTAATTAAAAACTTGATATACACCCTTGTGAATTTCACTTCTCCTTAAATAATGATAATTATCATAATGATATATATGATAAATATCAAGTGTTATTAAATGCTATTGCAAAACTGACCACATCACCAAATTATCATATTTTTCATAATAACATAGATTTTGCAAGAATTTTTTCCGCTTCAACAGAGCCAATTGAAGAAAATGTCGAAAAATTCACTTTTTTACACAAAGAGCCTGCTACCATTTGCAACTTCTCAGTTGTAACGCTACTAATAGAAGATAAAATCTCATCTATTGGTATAACCCTGTTATAGGACAAAAGCTGCGATGCAATCCTCTCAGCTCTTTGTGCAACACTCTCATACGACATCATCAAACCAGCTCTTATTTGCGATTTTGCCCTCATTAACTCCCCATCACTGATATATGTTGCAAGCTTGGATAATTCTTGCATCATAACAGAGGCACAAAGCTCAGCACTCTCTGGCGAAGTTGCAGCATACATATTAAACATGCCAGTTGATACATAGCTGTTGTTATATGCCGAAACACTGTATGCCAACCCCAAGTTCTCCCTGATTTCTTGAAATAATCGAGATGACATGCCACCCCCTGCAATTAAACTAAGTATTTGATATGCATAAAAATCATCATGTAAATACGGCACACTTTCAAATCCTAATATGAAGTGTACTTGCTCTAAATCTCGCTGTATGTGCGAAACACCACCAATATATTTTGCATCCTCTTCATATTTAGCACCAACAGAATTAAAGCTAGAAAATTTTTTACTGACAATATCTAGCAATTCCACATGCTCTATCTTCCCAGCAGCAGATATGATAATATTACCATTAAAATAGTTTTCATTCACATATCCCACAATATCACTACGAGAAAAGCTATTCACCCTCTCCACAGTTCCAAGTATAGACCGGCCAAAGGATTGATTTGGATATGCAGTTTCATGAAAAACATCAAAAATGATATCATCAGGTGCATCATTAGTCTGCGCTATCTCTTGCAATATCACATCTTTTTCTTTCTGCACTTCATATTCTAAAAACAAAGAATTTTGCAAGATATCAGACAAAATATCAGCACCAAGCTCCAAATCCTCCTTCAATACTTTTATGTAGTATACAGTCTTCTCTCTGCTAGTATAGGCGTTAAAATATCCACCTATTGCATCAAATTCTTGCGCTATTTGAGAATAAGATCTATTTTTCGTCCCTTTAAAAGCCATATGTTCTAAAAAATGCGATATACCTTGCTTTTTCTCGATTTCATTATTACTTCCAGTATTAACCTGCACAACAAGTGCAACTGTCTGCATATGCAGCATCGAATCAGTTGCAACAGTCAAACCATTGTGCAATTTTGTAACACAGACAGTGCTCAAATCTTTATTTTGCATAACACACCTTCTTTACAGACTCAATAACATCTTCAATTTGTGGCAAAGCAAGAGATTCTAAATTTGCAGCATAAGGAAGCGGCACATCTTTTGCAGTAACTCTTAAAACAGGAGCATCTAAGAAGTCAAAAGCAGATTCCATAATTTGCGCCGCTATTTCCGATGCAATACCGCTATACCCCCACCCCTCTTCAATCACAACCACTCTATTTGTTTTTTGGAGAGATATGACTATTGTTTCAATATCAAGAGGCCTTATTGTCCTTAAGTCTATTACTTCTGCATCAATATTATACTGGTCATTTAATATTTGGGCCGCATCAAGTGCTAGCTTCACTTGCAAAGAAAATGCCACAATTGTGACATCAGATCCAGATTTTATGACATTTGCTTTGCCAATTTCAACAATATAATCACTGCTGAGTGATTCATCAGAAACAGCATGAGTATGGCCATATAATATTTCATTTTCCAAAAATATAATAGGGTTAGGATCTTTAATTGCCGCAGCAAGCAATCCCTTATGATCACATGCCCTATAAGGTGCTATCACCTTAAGTCCAGGTATATGCGCAAACCAGCTGGCATAACACTGCGAATGCTGAGCACCAACCCTAGATGCAGAACCATTTGGCCCCCTAAATACTATTGGGCATTTAACCTGCCCACCAGACATATAATGTGTTTTTGCTGCTGAGTTAATTATTTGATCTATCGCCTGCATTGCAAAATTAAACGTCATAAACTCCACAACAGGTTTAAGACCTGCAAATGCAGCCCCTACTGCAAGCCCTGCAAAACCATGCTCTGTAATTGGGGCATCAATCACCCTCTTATCTCCAAACTCATCCCACAAACCTTGCGTCACCTTGTATGCACCATTATACTGGGCCACCTCCTCCCCTATAATAAAAACCTTATCATCAGAACATAATGCATCACGCATTGATAATTTTAAGGCCTCTCTTACAGTAATCTCAGTCATATCTTCACCTAATTTTTCATTTTTAAAGCAATTGATGCAACACGTGCACCAAGATATTGGCCAGTCAATGCATCACTTTCTAATGCATCATCATCACCCCTTGATTGCGACATAGCGCCAAGCCAACTACCTAACCGATTGTAATATTTTTCATCATCACTATTCTTAAAGCTCGTTGTAAGATCCAAACCAACCCATATCATACCATGCTGCATTGCAAAGATATTAATCTGCATTAGCGTGTTTAGCTTATCACCGCTTGGAGAGCCAGAATTGGTAAAACCAGCGGCTATTTTATTCACCCATTGACGGTTTGAAAAAACCACAGATGATGTTGAATCAAAAAACATTTTCATCTGCGCAGATATTGACCCCATATAAGTTGGGCAGCCAAAAATTATCGCATCACTATCTAAAAGAAATTGCATATCCACATCTTTGGTGCAATCAAAAATTTTCGACACCACACCATCTAAAGAAGCAGCACCGGCAGCTACTGACTCTGCCATCTTTAAATTATGACCTGCATTGCTATGATAAACAACAGCTATTTTTACTTCTTTCTTCATATTTCACACCCCTTATTACTAATTAGTTACAAATTTTTAATATCTTGCTGATTTCTTCTAACTTGGTACTGGCAGAACCAATCAAAAAACCATCAATATTCTTTATCATGAAAAGTTCTTGTATATTGGCACTATTAACTGACCCACCATACAAAATTTTCAAAGGCTTAACCTTAGATCTAATTAAATCTGCGACTTCCGATATTTCTTCAGGGCTTGGCATCACACCCGTTCCTATTGCCCAAACAGGCTCATAAGCCACTATCACTTTATCCCACTGAATACCAAAAGATATCTCATCAAGCTGAGTCATTACAACTTCTTCTGTTACACCACTTTTTTTGCTAATGTGGTCTTCGCCAATACATAACACAGGTATTATATCATATTTTAAAAGAAGCGCAAGCTTATCATGCAAGATTTTTGGGCTCTCATTCAAAAAAATTCTTCTTTCAGAATGCCCTATCAAGCAGTATTTGCAGTTAATATCATTTAATTGCCCAACACCTATTCCACCTGTCAATGCATCCGTATCTTTACTGGCACAGTCTTGTGCGCCTAAAGATACATTTGAATTTTGCAACATTTGCGCCACCTCAGATGCAAACAACAAAGATGGAAAAACAATCAAATTGCTACAATCCATCTCCACCATTTCTTTGACTAGAGAGATAGTTTGGGTATAGTTTAATGATATCTTCCAATTAGCAAATATCAACTTATTCACTACTCACCTCTGAATTAACATGCTACTAATCATCACATGATGATCTAGATTCATGAGTTTACAGTTTTTCTCAAGCAATAGCAACTCATTTATCAAATCACACACATCCTTTACCACAACTTTTGATGCAACTTGTGACAGGCTTTCTTTTTGCTTGAAAAATACTGGTGGCGTTAGCGATTCTATAGCTTTCATCACATCAAAACCATCTTGCATTTTAGCTTTCACACTTAACACTTTAAATGCATATCTTTGCAACACCCTTATTATTAGCATAAAATTCTCATCAGAATTTTCATTTAATATCTTAATTACAGATTTTTTATCCTTCATTAAAACTGCAACACACAATGCATCAAGAACTATATCTTTTTGCCCAGACATAATGTTAATTACATCATCCACAGATACTGCAGCCTGATTGCAATATATATATAATTTCTCTATTTCTGAAGCTATTACACCTCTGTTTTGTGGCAATATTGATGCTATACAGCTTATTATTTGCACATCATACACCATCTTTTTTGCATCCAGAAGGTTTTTAATATACTGCGATATTTGCCTGCTATCTTCTTTATAACATCCAATTGAAAGAGCGATTTTAGATTGCTCAGCAATTTTTCTAAAATGTGAATGAGGCTTTAAATCTGACATTTTAAATATGATTTTTCCAGCATAATTTCCTTTTTGCGCAAAGTCTATTAATTCTTTAGCTGCAGTATTACCAGAAATTATCACAACCTTTTTTTGGCCAAATAGCGACACATTGTTTACCTCAGAACTCAACAATCCGATATCATTTTTTACCTCTTTTGCATCTAACCGCAATACATCATAATCCTCTTGCAATAACCACTTCTTTAAAAGAATGCCGCTTGCATAGTCTACATCCCCTTCGTCTGCTCCAAAAACAACGGCATACTGCACATGTGACAAGCCATTACCCTTAATCCATGCATCTATTTGATAATTATATAATTTCATACTCTTTGCTTGGCTAATCTAGATTCAATTTCATGCCTAAAATTCTTAATCAACCCCTGTATAGGCCAGGCAGCAGCATCACCTAATGCACATATCGTGTGCCCCTCTACTTGCTTGGTAATACTAAGCAGCTTATCTATATCTGAAACGTCACCATCACCCTCAACAAGCCTAGACATTATCCTATACATCCACCCAGTGCCCTCCCTACAAGGCGTGCATTGCCCGCAAGATTCATGCATATAAAATGCAGATAATTTGCAAATAGCTTTGATAATATCGGTGGATTTGTCCATCACAATCACACCTGCAGTACCCAAACCACTGCCAGCTTCTTTTAATGCATCAAAGTCCATCAAAACATCATCGCAAATATTTTTAGGCAACAAAGGCACAGAAGAGCCCCCAGGAATTACAGCAAGTAAGTTATCCCACCCTCCCCTCACACCTCCTGCATGCTTCTCTATCAGCTCCCTAAGTGGTATAGACATCGCTTCTTCAACATTACATGGTTTATTCACGTGCCCTGATATACAAAAAATTTTCGTACCAGCGTTATTTGGCCTTCCAATACTTGCAAACCAACTTGGGGATCTGCGCATAATTGTTGGCACAACAGATATAGTCTCGACATTGTTAACAGTAGTGGGGCAACCCCACACACCAACTGCAGCAGGAAAGCATGGAGGCTTCAACCTCGGCATACCCTTCCTTCCTTCTAAGCTATTGAGCAATGCCGTTTCCTCTCCGCAAATATACGCACCAGCACCTTGGTGGATGTATATATCAAAATCATAATTATGCTTATTATTCTTACCAATCAAATTCGCCTCATACGCTTCATCTATTGCGTTTTGGAGCACTATTGCTTCATTACAATACTCACCTCTTATGTAGATGTAAGCAGCATGGGCCTTGATAGCATACCCAGCAATTAAACAACCCTCTATCAGCTTATGCGGCTCATAACGCAAAATATCACGGTCCTTGCATGTCCCAGGCTCTGATTCATCGGCATTGACAACCAGGTAGTTCGGACGCTCTGGTGTAGGCTCTTTTGGCATAAAAGACCACTTCATCCCAGCTGAAAAACCTGCCCCCCCCCTACCCCTTAAACCAGAGTTCTTCACAGCCGCAATGACATCATCAGGCAACTGAGCAATAATCAACTTAGTATTGTCCCAATCCCCTCTTTTTAGCGCCCCTTGCAGATACGGGCTTAACGCACCATCAAGATTAGTAAAAATTTTATCATCTTCTTTCAGCATCAACAATCCACAAAATGTCTTATATTAATTAGATGATAATTACAAATCCTCTTTTGTAAAGCTTTTATAGGCCCACTTGAGATGATTGGCCTTGTTGAGACTCCTCTGCTTTAAGCTTGGCTGCAAACTTGCCTTTAATATCTTCTGCAAATTTGCCTTTAATATCTTCTGCAAACTTGCCACCTACATCACTTTCTTTCATTGATTTTCTGGCAGCATCAAGGTGCAATCCGAAAGCAGCTGATATTGCAGACAGCACCATATCCACTATCATACCGCCAATATTCTCTCTCGCCTCTTCTTGCGCCTTTTTCTGGGCACTAAACATCTCTTGTAACTTTGGATTTACTTCACCCATTATTGCTTGATAAGTGCTATCCTGAGCATCAACACCTAAAATGCCTGCTATTTTAGAAGCAAGAGAGTAGTTAAAACTCTGATAATTCTCAGATTTCATACACAAAGAATGAATTTCCTCCCGCAGCTGCTCTTGCTTCTTTTTATCATCTACAAATTTATAAGCCCTACCAAAAAACAACATCTCGTCAAATTCTTTCTGATCCAAAATGATTTTTTCTTCACCATCATAACTCAAACTCTTATTTTTTATCTGCTTAAAACTCTCCAGTTCTTCATCCTCAATTCTGTTGCCTTTTTTTATCAAATCAATAGCACATTTCTTATCGCCTCCTGCCATTGCAAGAAATAATTGTCGATTTTTCACACCACTTGGAACCTGCAAAGTCTGATGATCTTCATACAGTGCTTTCGAAGAGAAAAATCCACTAGGTTTTTCTTTGAACTTATCAGCTCCTTGCTTTATTGACATAATTATCCTCCTAAAAAATCATAATTGTTTTGCTTGCACATTACTTATTTAATAAGTAATAATCTTGAATCTCTCGAGACGTCTCAGATATCTTATCCACAAATCTATTGCCTACATTATTGTCTTTGATTGATTTTCTGGCAGCATCAAGGTGAAGATCAAAAGCAGCTGATATTGCAGACAGCAGCATATCAACTATCATACCACCAATATTCTTTCTTGCTTCACTTCTTGCATCTTTTGCAGCATTACAACAATCTTTAAGCTCATCATCTCTAATTCTTGCGCCATTTTTTATCAAATTCAAAGCCGTTTTACTATCTCCTCTTTCAAACGCTTGCAATAATTCACTTTTTTCCTGCTTACTCATAACGCACTACTTATTTAATATATTATTTTAGAATATATTAAATATCTTCTAAATGCAACCAAAATATTGTGTATTGATTTCCAAAATAAACTTGTTTTAAAGATGAAAAATATTTTCCATATTGCTATTGTAATTCAAAAATTAATGTGATATAATCCTGTTGCAAGGACTCACCACATAAAAATTTCTCATATGTCACAAATCAAAAACTCTAATATAGAACAAAATGCTCTCATTGGCATCTTGTTCATGCTTCTGAACGCTTTGTCTATCGCAACAATATATGGTATATCAAAAGAACTGACGCAACAAATACACTCGAATCTTGTTGTTTTTTTATATAAATTCTTAATATTAATCGCAATATTGCCATGGTGCTTTAAAGATGGCGTAAAATCTATGAAAACAAAAAGAATCGGAATGCATGCATCAAGAGGCTTTCTGAGTGTTTGCGGTGCTTTATCATTGTATTATGCTATAAAACATATAGAGCTTGTTGATATTACTGCTATAGGATATTTAGAGCAGGTGCTGCTTGTAATTGTTGGGATATTTTATTTTAAAGAAAAAGCAACTGTTGCAAAAATTGTAAGCATTACAATCAGCTTTATAGGCGCAGTACTTATTGTTAACCCTGGTTTGTTTAGCAGCTCTGGAATTGGTATAAATAAGATAAACCCTTATTATGCATTTGTTTTGTTATCCATAATGTTTTGGGCGACAAATTGCACAGTTATAAAAGTGCTGGGAAAAACAGAGAGCACAAAAGTGCAGCTTTTTTATGTGTTACTTTTTTCATGTATGATAGCATTTCCTATGGCATTCATGCATTGGGAAAGAGTTTTTTCTCTGGGTGTTGTTGAATTTAAATATCCATATGCATTTAAAACTTTGGATGAGCTTGGGTTGAAGATAGAGCATATAAAATATATCGCTGCACTTGGTGTTTGTTACTTTATACATAACACTGCATTTTTTCAAGCTTTAAGGCATGCTGATCTTTCTACTGTTATGCCATTTGATTATTCAAGATTAATATTTGCAGGGATAGTGGGATATATTATGTTTGGAGAGGCGCCTGTTTATGGTGCTTATATAGGATATGGTATGATTGTTTTATCTGGAATATATTTAATTAAGTCTGAACATAAAAGAAAGAAGAAATTGGCAAGTGATAATAAAATTAAACAATTAGAAGCGGAATATGAGCATGCTTAAGAGTAAAGAGAAGAACAAATATAAGCCTAGTAAAACTGTATCTGGTATATTGATGATGATGATTCATGCATTGTCAATGTCGGTGTTATATATAATATCTAAGAATCTAACACAAGTTTTGCATCCATTTCAAGTTGCATTTTTGTATAAATTCACAATTTTATTTTCTATTATTCCTTGGTGTTTTAGTGGGGATTATAAAAAAAATATGAAGACCAAACGAATAGGAATGCATATTGCAAGAGGCACATTTAGTTTGTTGGGTACAGTTTGCTTTTTTGTTGCAGTTTCTAATTTGCCGGTTTCTAATGCTGCTGCAATTACATATTTAGACCATATACTTGTGGTTTTGATTGGGATTTTATATTTTAAAGAACAAATAAGTAATGCCAAGATAATCACCATTATTTTAAGTTTTTTGGGTGCATTATTGATAATAAAACCTGGTTTTGTTATATTTAATAAATATTATATATTTTTATTTTTAGCATTAGTATTTTGGGCATTAAATTGCACAATTATTAAGATATTAGGTTCAACAGAAAGGACGAAAGCTCAGCTTTTTTATATGATGTTATTTTCTTCAATGTTTTCTTTGCCATTTGCATTATATGAGTGGAAGCCTTTGGAGGTGTGGCATACTAAGTATATATTTGCTATAGCTTTGTGTTATTTAGTGCATTCTGTTGCATTTTTTAAAGCTTTTAAATTTGCTGACATGTCTACTGTTATGCCATTTGATTACTCAAGGCTTGTTTTTACAGGTGTGTTAGGATATGTGATATTAAGTGAAATACCTGACAATTATTCACTATTTGGATATATATTAATTATAATCGGTGGAATGTTTTCTATTTTTTATGAAGCTCGAAAAAATTATCAGGAAAAAAAGAGTAATAATACCAAAGTGCGGATATAGTATATAGTAATAGATATCTTTCGAAACTCATTTATAATAATTTAATGGTAAAAAGCTATGACTATTACAAACATTAATCACATCACTTTAGCTGTTACTGACATCCATCGATCTTTCTCGTTTTACAAAGACGTTTTAGGGTTTAAACCATTAGTTAAATGGGATCAAGGAGCATATTTCTTGATAGGAGACTTTTGGTTCTGCCTCAACGTTGATTTATCAAGAGAACCTCAGTCTTGTTATACCCATTATGCATTTAGTGTAAGAAGTGAAGATTTTGAAATGATGGCTGATAAAATTCAAAAATCCGGCGCTCACATTTTTAAAGAAAATACATCTCATGGCGAATCTCTCTATTTTCTTGATCCAGATGGGCACAAATTAGAAATCCATGTTGGAAACAGCGAAGCCAGAATCACAGCAAAAAAAGGCAACATTGGCAACTGGAAAAATGTGGAGTGGTTTGTATGATAAAGATCGATCTTTTAATTTAATCTAAAAAAGAGGAAAATGTTTGATGTGTCAAAAAAATTTAGCTAATAACGGCCCCAACCCTAATACTAAAACACCACTTGAGGGTTATGAAGATCTTGTGTTTTTAAAAAATATTATTTCCTCTCCTAATATACAGGCAGGAGATTATACTTACTATGATGATAGGCGATATGGCGCTAAGAACTTTGAAGAAAATAATGTCTTGTATAATTATCAACCCGACAGGGTAAATCTTGTTTTTGGGAAGTTTTGCGCAATTGCTGCTGAAACTAAATTTATAATGACAGGTGATCATAAACTCGATGCTATCAGCACCTATCCTTTTCCAATTTTTAAAAATGGTTGGGAAAGTTTGTATGATATAAATCAATTACCTATTAAGGGAGACATTATCGTAAAAAATGATGTCTGGTTTGGATACAATAGTATGGTAAGAAATGGCGTAACAATTGGAAATGGTGCGATCATTGGCGCTAATGCTTTTGTTGTAAAGGATGTGCCTGATTACGCTATAGTTGCAGGCAATCCAGCAAAAATTGTCAAAATGCGTTTTGATGAAAAGACTATTTCTCGCCTTTTGGATATTGCTTGGTGGGATTGGGATATAGAAAAAATTAATTCTAAATTACCAGCGATTTGCAGTTTGGATATTGATGCTTTAAGTGACAAGTAGTTGTGTTAGAGAAAATACAGGAAAATTATTGTTAATGTTTAAGAGTGAATATGAATACCACAAGATTGTTTATTGATTTTATAAATTCTTGCATCTTTGAATATAATATATTGTTTATTACAATATATTATATTATTTATAATCTTTTATTAACATTTTCTTAAGTTCGTGTCAAAGCCCTGATGCAGGGCCATTAAATTCTCGATCGAAAAAACGATCTGAAGGCTTGATAAGTCTAAGGATTGCGCTATTTTATAATTTCAGTAAAAACAAAAAAATAGCGCTATGAAAAATATACTATATTACTTT
>JACCDK010823607.1_pt1 | contig 15287 bp, 14 predicted proteins | sample 7445871 | NCBI WGS metagenome assembly JACCDK01 (sample SAMN15323436, study PRJNA562643) | freshwater metagenome | isolation source: river surface water | place: USA:Blue River Watershed | collected 2017-08-15 | reverse complement strand
ATCTTGACGATAGACTCCCAGGCCGATCTGTTGTTGCACTTCTGCGGTTGCCCGTTGCAAACCACCCCAGTTAAGGGACAGTTCCTTTGTGCCCGATGTTTGTACAAACTTTCCCGAAAGAAAATCTGTGCTGATTAATCCACTTTTTGCAATTCTGGGGTTGCCCCTTTCAATCGAGAAATTTCTTTCTTGATCCTTCTTGCCTGGAACTTTGATTCTTTCCGAAGAATTCCTCAAATTCAAGCCCATCGTTTTTTGGCATTTCTGCAGTTTCCTGTCTCAGAGATTTACCCTAAGGTAGATCCCCCTTTGTGCCCGATCTCAAACTTTCAAACTACGATCCGAAATCTTACTTTCGGTCTTTTTTTCTCTTACTTGATGAATTAAAGTTGGCCTTTAAAAAAAATAAATCCAACTATTTTTTGAAAAACTTCTCCACAATTTTTACCGCGAAATTGCCTGTAAAAGAACAAGTTATCCACCTATTTTTGGGGAATTATCCACCGAAATGACGAGGAAGAACGACTAACTCATAGAAGATACGAGTTGCCCACCTTCTTTTTATCTGGAAGCCAATTCAGACTAATCGAACCTTGGTGCCCAAATGGATTCAAACACCCTATTTCTTACGCATCTTAAAAAGACGTAAATAAAAAAGGGAGCAATCTTTTGAATGCTCCCTCTTCTCTTGACGCTTCTCTTCCTTAGACTTCGGATAATTCCTTTTTCTGAAACAAGGCAAAACTCTTTTTAATTAAATACTCAATCGCCAATATCAGCACTCCCAATAAAGGGATCAGAAACAAGATCAGAAGCCGCAGAAACTTTTCTTTAAACGTCCAATGCGTCTTTAGTAAGATCAATGCAGCCGAAATCGTCAGCGCAAGCGCATAGATCAAAAATGAAGTGGTCAGTTGAAATTCGGTTAGAAACATAGTTGCATGTTTTAAAAATTAGTTGCCTCATGCTATTCATACCTATACGAGTAATCACCTAGTTCTTCCACAAAATCCTGAAAAACTTTTTACCAAACACTCAAACCCGTGTCAATTTGATTGGATACGACTTCCCCGCATTCCACTGACACACGTAGATATTCTCATCCTGGTCAATGCAGACATCATGGCAATGCTGAAAAACAGGTTCCTCTTGTAGCATGACTTGCAAGACCCCCTCTCGGTAATAAGGTTCAGTTCCTCCAGGATTGGAGACTACCCGATTGTCTTTGTTTAAAATAGTCACAAACCCAGAATTATCCGTTTGCTCCAGGTAACGCAGCCTAGACCAGCACACCCCTGCATACAGATTTTCCCCATGAATCACAGGCCGACAAACATAGGCTCCTGGCAGAAAAATTGTTTCTAGAAAGTTGCCATCCATCGTGAATCGCTTAAATGAATTATGCCCCCTAGAGGTGCAAATCAGAGTGGGTTCGCCACCCGCTCGCTGATCCACGGCAATCCCATGCGCAGTACTAAACTGCCCATCTTCATTTCCCGCTCCTCCAAATTTTCGAATAAAGGTTCCTTTACTATCGTACTTCAGAAAAAACTGGGAACCATAGCCATCAGCTACATACAGATCTCCATTGGGAGCCACTGCTGTTTCGGTTGGGACCCAACGCATCTTTTCGCTATAAATCCCTTCAGCTACCGGTGAAGGAATTTCAGAAACTACTTTCCCTTCTAGGGTTGTTTTGAGTACCCTACCCCCATTGTCTACGATCCAAAGGTACTCGGCATCCCCCTCATCCACAAGGGTAAGGCCATGGGCTGAAGTGAGTCCCAAGGTCCAAGTAGTAATTAACTTTCCCGACTGGCTGTAAATGATCACATTATTCTTGGGTTCGTCTGTCAATAGAATCATTCTCCCCTTTCGATCCATGACCATTTCATGGCAATTCACCACCGGAACTTTGGTAGGATCTAAATTCCCCCAGTTGGAATCTAAGGTATATTTGTAGTCGCCATGGCCCAGTACTATTTTCTGGGCGGCCAGCAGGGATAAATTGGGTTGTATAGTCATGGCCAATCCTATAATGCTCGTGTTTTGTATAAATCTTCTTCGTGAATGCATCTAACTGAAAGCTAAATCAAAGTGAAGTCGATTGGACAGGTCTCCTTCAACAGCTGAAGAAGAAAAAATCCAATCCTAATAATTTTATAAGGAAGCTAAAAAATAAAATCGAAGGCAAGTAAAAAAATGATAAAAAGTATCCTATCCCTGTAGCGAATCCTGGATGAAGCACGTCTAGAAACTAGTAACTTTGTTAATCCTAATTTAACTACTCAATGAAACTTTTACATCTAAATACCGCACTACTCCTCTTGGCAAGTACTTTACTTTTTTCATGTATGGATGAAGTAAACTCGACCTACACGTTTCGGACGATGATGCCTGTCTATTTAGAAATGAAGGATGTTCGCGCCAAGTCACTTGCTCCAATTCCTGCTCAGGAAATAGAGAATCCTGGAAAAATTTACATTTACGAGGATTTTTTACTTATCAATGAGCCAAGCAAAGGGGTTCACATTTTTGATAATAAAAATCCAGCTAACCCGATCAATCTGAGTTTCATCCCGATCGAAGGAAATGTAGACTTAGCAATCAATAGCGACATCCTCTACGCAGACAATTACGTGGATTTACTCGCCTTTGATATCAGCAATATCCGATCTATCCGTTTGGTGAATCGCATAGAAGACGTGTTTACCCACCTTTACCAGCACAGTACTGGAAAAATCATCACCTTCAAGGATACCGTGCTCACCAGTGATTCTCCACGCTGGGAATACAATGACATGTGGACTGTGCGTCCTGGTATGAGCCTACTCGCAAACATGGCTAAAGCATCTCAAAGCTATGGCACCGGTGGATCCATGGCCCGATTTACCCTGATGGATGGCCATCTTTTTGCCGTGGATCAGAGTACCCTTCGCGTGTTTGATGTACTTAGCCCTGCCGAACCCAAATTCATCAAACCCATTGAATTGGGCTGGGGTATTGAAACCATCTTCCCATTTAATCAAAAACTATTTATCGGATCCAATCGGGGCATGCATATCTACGATGCCAGCAAACCTCAGGATCCAAAGCGCATGGCAGTGTATGAACACGTACTGGCCTGTGACCCAGTTGTCGTCAATGAAGACTTTGCTTTTGTGACTTTGCGAAGCGGTAACTTTTGTGTGAATGGAGTGAATGAACTTCAAGTAATTGACATTCGAGATCCGTACCAACCCAAACTTACAAAAGCCTATCCCATGCTCAATCCACATGGATTGGGCTTGGCAGAAAACTACCTCTATGTAGCAGAAGGCAAGCATGGACTGAAAAGCTTCAACGCCTCTGATGTTCTTTCCATTGATAAAAACCAATTGGAATTTATCCAATCCATGAAGTCCGTAGACTTAATCCCCGGGCCCAATTCTCTTATTGTTATTGGACCAGATGGGGTCTGTCAATATGACTATAGCAATCCCGCCAAACTTAAGAAGTTGAGTTGCATCCAAGTGGCTGAACCTATTGAAGTAAGCTAAGATGAAGAACAGTATCTGGTTTCTAATTTGCATATTCTCTTGGTGGTTCATTCCCATTGCGACTGCCCAAGAGAAATCAAGGATCACGCAATTGGAATTGGGTCTACTTGGAGGAAAATCAAGAACCTTGTGGTCAGAGGAAACTCAAAACCGACTCAATTTTTCCATTTCTGCCTTCCATGGAAAAGAAATTAAACCCAATCAATACTTGGGAATTCATTTGGGCTATGATAACTACCCAGATGTTCAACTGCTTCCCATAGGCTTGGGATGGAGAGGTTTTCTTGGGGATGATGTCGGCCCAAAATGGATGGGAGGACTCAATGCAGGATTCGGAACTACCTTTCTGGAAAAACGAGAACGTACGGAATGGTCTAGTACTTGGCAAGAAGGTGGAGTCTACTTCCACCCCTTTTTGGGTGTGACCCTACCCGCAAAAAAAGGAAATTGGGCACTCACTTCAAGCATAGGATTCAAATGGCAACCCAGCAGCTACTTGGAAGGAACACATAGTCAATCGGGTAGCCGACCAAAAATCCACCCTTTCTGGACCAGACCCTTACTGCCTGAGGGATTTAACTCCCTCAATAAAGTAACCACTCAATTCCAAAGTTTGAGCTTTCAGGTGGGAGTGCTTTTCTAAAATTTTTCCATTCGAATTGAAGTGGAATTCAAAAAGAAGCAGATTTCTAGATAAATCTTTTAACGATCCAAAAGATCAAGGCAAACAAGAAAATAAGAATAGAAATCTTGTTGATACCATGCATCATCCGCAAATTAAAATTGCTAGGTGCATTGGGGTCAGGCTTTCGGAATACACGGAGAAAATAATTCCCTACCTCACCCAACTTAAAAAACTCCTTTACTTGATTTTTTTCTTCCATGACAAAAGCGGTTTATCCATTAACCCGAAGGCGTAAAGATAAGTTTAGTTTCTTCAGCAAATTGAACGAATATTGACAATTGGAGGTCAAGTCGAGAAAATTTAAATCGCCTCTGGCTCTAGCCACTTGCCGTCTTCACGAATGATGTTGATCAATTCGTCTACCGCTTTTTCGGAGGCTACGGAGCGCTTCACTACTTCTTTGCCCTTGTACAAGGTGATTTTACCCTTGCCAGAACCTACATAGCCGTAATCTGCATCGGCCATCTCGCCTGGACCATTTACGATGCAACCCATGATGCCAATCTTCACTCCTTTCAAGTGATCTGTACGCTTACGGATCATGGCGGTAGTTTCCTGTAGGTCAAAAAGCGTTCTTCCACAAGAAGGGCAGGAAATGTATTCCGTCTTTGACATTCGAGTTCGTGCCGCTTGCAATACCCCAAAACTAACCGAATTATGAAGTTTGATCTGCTCCAAAACCTGCTTTCGATCTTGAGTTGGCTCGGAATTCAAGGAGATGACGATTCCATCCCCTAGCCCATCGACCAACAAGCCTCCTACGTCAGTAGCGGCATAGAGCATGGTTTGATCTGCAGTATGGGCCGGATAACTCACCTGCACCACTACAGGAGCGGTACAGTTTGCTTCCAATAACCCCACAAATGCCCTTCGTAAGTTGGGCATGCCATGGGCATTGCTGCTAGACAAAAGGAGGACGGTATCTTTCCTGGACCCTACCAAAGAAATGGCTTGATCGATATCGGCTGTACTAACGGCTAGAAAATTAAGTTCTTGGTGAACTCCCTTCGCTTCCTTGTATTCAGAAAGTTGGAATAGCGGAAATTTATTCAATTGATCGCCTACCGCTTTCCAAATGGAATAGTCCTGGATTTCCTTCATCCCATTCGGAAGCATAAACGGAATGGGGTTTGAACCAGAATAAATAAAGTCACAACCCAAATCATTCATCTTCCACTTGTCCAATTCCGGCAAGTAAAAGTGTCCCACCGCCTTCATTTCCCGATCGGTAACTTCAGATAGCGCAGAAATATCTGCAATTACCCGAGGTACATTTTGCCCTCCGAAATTGTATACCTCAGTAACTTGTCGCTTGGTATACTCGAAGGGATGGATGGGATAGGATGCCAAAGGTGCTATCGGTGCATGTGCACTTCTTGACGTATAGCGGTCAATCAGGGCCCGTGCTACAGGCGCCTCAAATTCTGGATCTTCGGTTAAGGAAACGCGTACAGTATCTCCCAATCCATCTTCCAAAAGGGTACCAATTCCCACAGCAGATTTAATCCGACCATCCTCAGCCTCTCCTGCCTCAGTCACCCCCAAGTGCAAAGGATAGGGTTTAAATCCACCTTCATTGAGTTTCTGGACCAGCAGGCGGTAGGCCTGCACCATGACCTGGGTATTGGAAGACTTCATGGAGATGACAATGTTATAAAATTGCTCATCTTCACAAATTCTCAAAAACTCCAAGGCGGACTCCACCATTCCCAGCGGGGTATCCCCATAGCGACTCATGATTCGATCGGAAAGGGAGCCATGATTGGTTCCAATCCGCATGGCAGTACCATATTCCTTACAGATTTTCACTAAAGGCAAAAACCGCTCGCGGATTCGCTCCAACTCCTCAGCATAGGAAGCGTCGGTGTAGTCGATGACTTCAAATTTCTTTTTGTCGGCATAGTTGCCCGGGTTGATCCGAACTTTCTCCACGATTTTGGCTGCCAATTCCGCAGCATTCGGCGTGAAGTGAATGTCTGCCACTAAGGGCGTATGGTATCCTCGCCTCCTTAATTCCTCCTTGATGTTCCGCAAGTTTTCCGCCTCCTTGAGCGAAGGTGCTGTGATGCGAATCAACTGACATCCCGAATCAATCATACGGATACACTGCTCCACAGAGCCTTGCGTATCCATCGTGTCGACTGTAGTCATGGACTGCACCACAATTGGATTATCCCCACCAATGATTACGTCACCTACCCGAACAGGAATAGTGACTCTTCGGGAATACTGGGTCAAACTATTACAATAACCGCCATCAAGGGGTAAGATTTGAGATTTCATAGTTTATATATCTCCTAATTGGGGACGAATAATTAGTTCTTCAACTACAGCACCTGGGGAAAGGTTATAGGCGCCCCATACCGAATCAGCCACATCCTCCGCATTTACGAAACGAGTAGCAGGCAAATCCACTCCTGCCCAAGCATCGGTCAAGGTAGCACCAGGCAAAATGGAGGTCACTTTGATTTGATGTGGTTTGAATTCTTCACGGAAACATTTAGTCATGCCTAGCATCGCCCATTTGGAAACCGAGTAACTCCCGCCATTAGCATAAGCGGTGATGCCTGCAATGGACCCAATGCTAAAAATATGCCCAGACTTGCGGTCCATCAGTGCTGATGCAAAGGCACGAGTCAGGTAGTAGGCCGAATACAGATTGGTCTGAATCAAAAATTCCAAATTTCCTTCAGGCTCCGCATGCAAGGAACCTGGAAGAAAAAGGCCTGTGTTATGGATAATTACATCGGGAATACCAATAGCCTTGACTCCAGTGGCAAATGCCATCACCTCCTCCTTTTTAGAAAGGTCTGCTACAAAGGTGTGAACTCCACAGCTGGGGTACCTTGAAGCGAGAGAAGCTCGCAAGGCAACTAAATCCCCTTCATTCCTAGAACAGGTGAAGATGTCAAATCCTTCCTTGGCAAATCGCTCGATAATTGCTCGACCGATTCCCTTGGTGCCTCCACTGACTAGGATACTTTTATTCATTTGTTTCGTTGCTTAATAGTTAGTGTAACAACTATTTACCTGAGACAAAGTTACATTTTTTTATGAATTGATTCGTAGCCTTTGTTTGGTTGAGGCAGCGTTCATTTTTTGTTGATTTTTTCCAAAAGAAAAATTCTTACCCCCCCTTAAGTTTTTTCGGTAAGCAATGGGAAAGTGAGAAAAAAAGTACTTCCCTTTCCTACTTCTGTTTCAAACCAAATTTTTCCACCTGCTGTTTCTACCCCACTTTTGGCAATAGCCAAACCAAGACCTGAGCCTTGACTCTTAGTACTGAAGTTGGGAATGAAGATCTTGTCACGTAACTCCTCAGGGATTCCCCTCCCATTGTCCGAGATTTCTAAAAATACAGCCCGGTCCGACAGCCAAAGCCACACCCGGATTTGTGGCTTTTTCCCTGGCTCAACCGCCTGCATGCCATTGATGATGAGGTTGGAGATCACTCGACCAAAAAGTTGATCATCCCCCAATATTGGGATTTGATCGGTATAGGAATCATCCTGATACTCTAGTTCCATCCGCTTATCGGTTTTGAAGAGTTCCAACACCTTGGACAAAACCTCCTTAAAATTCATGCGCTCATTATTGGGAAGAGGCATCTTGGCAAAAGTGGAAAAAGAGGAAGCGATGCCACTCAAGGCATCTACTTGATGAATCAGAGTCTCCAAGGACTTTTTCAATTTATCCGCGCCTTCTAATTTCCCTTCCCTCTCCAAACGTAGCAAATGCTGCAAAGTTAGTTTCATCGGAGTAAGTGGGTTCTTGATCTCGTGGGCTACCTGCTTGGCCATCTCTCGCCATGCAGACTCCTTTTCATTGGAAGCAAGCACCTTTTTACTAGCCTCTAATTTGTAAAGCATCTGATTGTATTCATTGACCAAAAGCCCAATCTCATCTTTTGAAGCCCAAACCATCGGTTCATTATCGTCCAAATTGGTTGCCTTGAGTTTTTGTGTCAGCAATCGGAAAGGGAGCGTTAGGTTTTTGGTAACCAAAAAAGAGATGAACAAAAACAAAATAAAAATCACTACAAAGGTATTGAATACACTTCCCAACACATCTGAAATGAGCGCATTCAGTTCCTCCTCAGATTCAAAAAAAGGCACGGCAACCACTGCATTACTTCCCAAAGTTGCTTGCGAGGGAATGGCTAAATATACAGCCTGGTACTTAAGTTTTCCGACTTGCTCTTCCAAAAGCACTTCGGTTCCTTTTTTCTCTACCAAAGCTGCCATCGCACCAGGATGCATTAAATTGGACAATAATTTCTTGTCAAAAATGGGTGCCCTACTCGAGGTAAGTAAAGAACCCTCCTTGTCGTATAGGTGAATATCTGTACCTACTGTAGAGGCTAGGGTATTGATTTCTTCTGTAAGTACATCGCGGTCCAATTCTTCAATAGTCTGATCCCCAACAAAACGGAGGAGATTTCCCTTGATTAGCAAGGCCTTTTGAAGGTATTGTTGATTCAGGTCTTCCGAATAACTCTGCGAAAGCAATCCTGTAGTGATCAAGGAAATGATTAGGATAGGGAAAAAAAATGCAAAATTCAGGTAGAGTTGAAGTTTAGTAGAATAGTTAAACTCAAACTTTCGGTACCCCTGTAAAAGAACTGAAAATAGAATAGCAAAAAAGGTAAGCGAAACAAAAACGACAAAAAACAGGGAAAGTGTGCCAAAAAACTGTTTGATCAAGATTGCAGGTGAGGATAGTACCCAGAGGTCTTCCCCATTTTTTATTCCCAAATGGTGGTAACCTAAGACCTCAACTCCTGCTTCCATCAAGGCTGAATTTTGAAGTAGGGAGCGAATCTCCTCCTGCTGGTAATTGAAGTTTCCTGAACTTCGGATCAATTTTCCTGCTCTAAACACCGCGAAATCAAAGGGATCTTCTTGCAATTTTTCAGCATATTGCTGATCCACAAGCAAGCGAGGATAGGCATTGTCAGGCTGAATCCGGAGTTGATCTAACTCTAAGTAGATTGTCCCCAGCGCAAGATTACCTTTGAGCATGGGAACAAAGGCAACAAATGCATTTCCAGTGGTTTGTTCTTTACCCGGAATAAAATACAAATTGGGTACCTGAGTCGCGAAATCACTCTTGACATAGTCCTCCTGCAACTCTTTAAAAGATTTTCCTTCTTGCATACCTCCAATTTGTACTCCTGTGGGCGAAAAAACACGAATGACTATTTCAAACTGGTCAAAGTAATTATCGAGGTAAATTTTTCGGATTTTACTGATTACAGGATCCTTGGATAGTAAGGGATCCGCTAATCGATTTTGTATAAATAGGTCATTTTTAAGCCTTGCAAAAATATCAGCCAAAAAAAGAGCCGTTTGGCTATCTGTATTGAGAAGTTCCTGATTTGCAAAGGCGACTTTTGCTTGCACCAATCGTTCGTCATTTGCTTGATAACTACTTGCCGCTACTATACTTGCAGCAATGAGGCTTGCATAAAACAAGGTCAAGAACGTTTCTAATCCTAAGCGGTAGACATTCGCCACTAAATCAAATCGAAGGATCGAAAAAAGAAAAAGGAAGTGGATCAATCCTGCAATTCCTAACCAAAAGTTCCAAAAAAAGAATCCAGCCGAACACAGGCCCGCAACCAACAAAAGTAAACGGTAAACCATACTTCTGTTTGCCCCCCCCCTAGTGACCAAATGGATCAAACTCAAACTGATAAAGACATATGCAGCGGCCCAAAGAAACAAAATCAAAAAACTTACCCCTATCCAACCATCAAAACTTGGAATAGCAGAAATATCCAGGCTCCAAGTTGCATGAAGGACCAGATCGCGAGCTAAAACCCAAAGTCCAGTAAAGAACAAGGTGGAACTTAGAAAAGTGAACACCAGCAAAATCTCTTCCCGAATTCGTTGCCCCCATCTTGTAAATTTCCCTACAATTTCTTTTGAAGAAAGTTGAAAAACCAAAAGGCCAATAATCAATACAAAACAAACCGTATTCAACAACAAATCCCCTAGGCTCGGAATTAGCCAAGAAGAATACCCAGGAGAATCAAAAAGTGGAAGGGTTAGATATGCTTGTGGAAAATTGAAAACCAACATGCTGATCCGAACCAAAAGAAGAATAAGAAATCCATAGCCTATTGCCTGCCAGACCTGTCCTTTTTTCCATTTCTTTCTTAGAAAAATAAAACTGAGAAAAATATAAAGAAGAAAGATGGAACAACTAAAAATAAGTAAAGGGGTGTTCCAAGCCTTTCCAACAGACTCGAAACCCGGCTGAAAGTCAATTCCAAAAAGGGCCTGGCCATCAATGGATTTTACTTTAAAAGACCCGTCTTCTGGCTTGGGATAAAACGTAAACAGCCCATTCCCGAAAACCTCTGGATTGGGCCCCATGCTGAGGTAATCATTTTTTATGTTTCCTGACCAAATTAATCGAAAGGCTTGCACAAAATACTCTGCTTTCGCTCCAATAGCTGTTTTATGAAGCTTTACTAAAAAAGTTCCGTATGGAGAAATTAGCACTTGATATTCCTTGGCTAAATCTAGGGTAGAAAAATCAAGTGTAAATTCATTGGTAGACCAAAACTTTAGTTCTTTCTCTGAATTGATAATGAAAAACGGATAGGAGTAGGTTCCCGAGCTTATCCAATCAAAATTTAAGGAATCAAATCTAGTACCTTGGCTTTGAAACAGGTCAAAATCTTGATTAAACCCATCTTCCACGGCATGAATCTTCTTCTCAATGGCCTGAATGAATTCTTCTTCTTGACTTTTTTGATAGACAAAAAAATTCAAAATCAGGGCAACTGGCAGAAGGAAAGCACTTCCTAAAAGAAGGAAGCGTCGGAACGAACGATTCATGAAGACTAAAAATAAAAAAGCAAAGTCTGGTTTCAAACTTTGCCGGATAGTATTAGTGCGATTGGAGTTTCGTTTTCTTCTTTTTGGAAGCCCGATACCACAAATAACCAATTATACCAGCCAACAGGTAAGGCATCACAACCAAATATAAAATCCCACTGTTAAGCCCAGCTCCAATCGACGTTTCTCCATTACTTACGTTATTTTCGACTGAAGCACGGCACATAGCGCATTGGGCCTGCACACCGATTTGAATGAAGAAACTTCCTAGGACAAAGAAAAGAATTTTGAATTTCATTTGATTTCCTAAAGTTGGCGTTAAATAGATCGGAAATTAAAAGTTGTGTGTGTAATAAGGGGAAATCATCAGGTAAACAATCACACCAGTTACAGATACGTATAACCAAATTGGATAGGCATACTTCACCACTTTACGATGCTTTTCCCGCTGATTTGTATACCCATAATAATAAGCAAATAGGATAGGGAAAAGTGCTACGGCAGCCAATAAAATGTGGGTAATTAATAAGAAATAATACACGATTCGAATGGCCCCTTCACCACCAAATGTTGTGCTTTCTGCCGCTCCATGGTAGATCACATAAGAAACCAAAAAGATAGCCCCCAAAATAAAGGCTACTGTCATGGTGGCGCCATGCTGGGAATACTTTTTTTGTTTAACAAACACCAGCGCGAATATTAAAGCAATGGATGCTGCTGAATTAATCACTGCATTGAGATGTGGAAGAAAATGCACCCAGCCCCCTAAGGAGGTGAGTTTGGCTGGCATAAATAAGAGCACGGCTACCGCCAAAGGTATAGCAATGGAAATACCGATAATCCAGTTTTTAACTTTTGCCTCTTGTGAGGCTAGTGGGGTTGAACTATTCTTTGCCATGAAGTAAAATTTTAGTTTCTAACATCAAAAGATCGACTTCCTCACGGGTAGTCCCGCTGTAATATCCACGGATGCGACCTAAATCATCAATCAATATAAATTTATCACTATGTACAAAATCATCTGGCACCCCATTCCCATCTAAAGCAGGAAGCACAAACCCACAACGCGCCAATTGTAAAGTCTCCTCTTTTGGCCCTGAGAGAAAATGCCATTTACCTGGAATAGCATGATGCTCTTCCGAATAGGTTTTTAAAATTTCTGGGGTATCGAATGTAGGGTCGATACTAATGGATAAAATCTGCACCAACGGCTCATCTCTAAAGTGATCATTTACCCTTTCCATCTCCTTGGACATTACAGGACAAATGCTCGGGCAGGATGTAAAAAAGAAATCCACGATGGTGATCTTGCCTTCCATCTCTTTCCTCCCTATCAACTTTCCTTCTTGGTTGGTAAATCTGAAATCTGGGATGTAATGCTGAGAACTATCGGAAGGAGGGCATTCCTGAAAGGGATTGTCAACTCCATTTTGAAAGAAAATAGGCAAGTCATATTCATTCTTCCCAAAGCCCTTCAAAAATAAGAAGATTAACACTGGGATCATTAAAATACAAACAAGGACAAAGCCCTGAAGAATTCGTAAACTTCGCATATTAGACATAACAAAAAATAAGGTTGAAGTGATTCACCTCAACCTGTATTTTTTTGATAATTTATTTTTTTTACCAACGCATCAGGAAGATTTCCGAACCTTCCTTAATCAATGCGATAACCAACCACACCAAGAAGATTAGGGGGACAATGATGGAATAAAATAGAGGTTTGGCTTCGTCCCCTAGGTGCATGAATTCCATCATAATGTATTTAGCCTTCCAAATTGTCAGTAGGATAAACAAGGAATACAATAAAATCCCTCTATCCATGGTAAATGCCATGATAAATTCCACAACCGTAATGGCAAGAAGAATAAAAGCAGTCTTCCAGATTTTTTTTATTTTTTCTTCGTTTCGAGGGGTGACCTCAAGCGTAGATTTAGTGTCTTGAACTTCCATAGTGAGCGAATTGAAATGCTTAGATCAAATAAAATAGAGTAAACACGAATACCCAAACCAAGTCTACAAAGTGCCAGTAGAGACCAATTTTCTCAACCATTTCGTAGTGACCTCTCTTGTCGTAAACACCTACTGCCGCTTGGTAGAAGCAAAGGAATAACAAGAATACTCCAATGGTTACGTGGAATCCGTGGAATCCAGTGATGAAGAAAAAGAGTTGTGCAAAAGCAGGAGGTCCATATTCATTCACCACCAAATTAGCCCCAAATACAGTCTCTGTTACATTCTGTCCAAGTGTATTCACGTAGGTCAATAAAGAACCTCCGTCTGTGCCATGGATAAAGTGAGACCACTCCCAAGCTTGGCAACTTAAAAATGTAATCCCTCCAAGTAGCGTCCAAAGCATCCATTTAACCACATCATTTCGGTCATTTCTATGACCCGCTTCTACGGCCAAAACCATAGTCACCGAACTGGCAATCAAAATAAAAGTCATGATTCCTACAAAAATAAGGGGGGCATGAACACCATGTAGAAAAGGAACTGCTTCGAATACCAATTCAGGTACCGGCCAATATTCATTGGAACCTGTAAAAGTCTCTACAGCGCCTGCATAGGCTGGATAACTCACGCGAATGGCCAAATAGGTAATCAAGAAGGCAGCAAAGGTGAAGATATCAGAGAGTAGGAAAAACCACATCATGAGTTTTCCGTAGCTGGCCTTAAGGGGTTCATTTCCTCCTCCCCAAATGCCTCTTTTCGTGCTTACTTCGATAGCAGTAGAATGAGCAGACATAGGTAATAATTATGGTACTGGGTTAATTTTAATGATTTAAAAGCAAAAACAGAAATAAATACAGCCACAGTCCACCAAGAAAATGCCAATAGGTAGTGGCCATTTCTAAAGTATTTAGCGCCTGAGAATGCACCTTATCTCTAAAGGTCGAAATTAATACAATAATCAGAAAAATCACACCACTGATCAAGTGAACCGCGTGTAATCCGGTAAAAACATACAAAAAAGATCCAGCTGGATTTCCAACAAAAAACACTTCACGGTCTACCAGCGCTACCCAACTGTACCATTGTCCAACTAAAAAGCCCATTCCAAGCAAAACGGTAAGTATCATTCCAATCCGTAATCCCAAAAAATTATTTTTCTTGGCAGCATAATAGGCCCCCTGCAAAGCAATGGAACTCAAAATTACTATACCTGATGTTACCCAAAAGATTTCTGGTAATTCATACTCCAACCAATTTCCTTCAGCTTGACGTACAATGTAAGCGCTGGTCAATGCAGCAAAAATCATGACCACGGTAACCAAAAACAGCCAAAGCGCAAACTTCTTTGGGTGCATGCTAATCGGCTGCTCGACGATATCTATATACTTCAACTCACTTTCCATGGCTTAAGGCATTTTGTCTAACAAATACGCAATCTGTACTACGGGTAAATAAATAAAAGACCCAAACATAATTTTCAAAGCCGACTTACGCGAACAATCCCGCATCAAAGAAAAAGTTTGTGCCAAAAACAACACGCCACATACCGTAGCAACAATTCCAGAATTCAGCCCCACCAAACCAAAATAACTGGGAAGAAGTCCCAATGGCAGGAGAAAAAGGGTGTAAATCATGATTTGAAAAGCCGTATTCAAATCCTGCCCTCCTCCACTTGGAAGTAATTTGAACCCAGCTCGCTTGTAATCCTCATCACTAACCCAAGCAATCGCCCAAAAATGAGGGAATTGCCAAATGAACTGAATTCCAAAAATGATTAAAGCCTCGTAAGTAATAGCTCCTGTGGCAGCTGTCCAACCTAAAAGTGGAGGCATTGCCCCAGGAATAGCGCCAACGAATACAGCAATAGGTCCTACTCGTTTGAGTGGCGTATAGGCAAAAACATAGAGCAACATACTCAAGATTCCCAACCCAGTAGTCAAAGGATTGGTGAAAATCCAAAGTAAACTTATTCCAAATAGCGCAGTAATTCCCGTAAACCAATAAGCCTCTTGCAAAGAAATAAGTTGCAAGGGAAGCGGACGATTCTGGGTTCGTTTCATCAACTTATCCAAATCACGCTCCATAATTTCATTGGCGGCACCAGAGGCTCCAGAAATAAAAAATCCTCCTAGAACCAAGCCAATAAACCCCGACCAACCAAAGTCTATCCCACGGTCACCCAAGATATAGCCAAATACCGCAGAGAAAGTAACCAATGCGGAGAGTCTAAACTTAATCAAGTCAGAATAGGCACTCACT
>JACCDK010075555.1_pt1 | contig 15289 bp, 4 predicted proteins | sample 7445871 | NCBI WGS metagenome assembly JACCDK01 (sample SAMN15323436, study PRJNA562643) | freshwater metagenome | isolation source: river surface water | place: USA:Blue River Watershed | collected 2017-08-15 | reverse complement strand
GACTGTGCATAGTTGAGAACATCCACCCCAGAAACAGTTATCTTGTTTACTGAGTAATCCAGTGTTTGGTCAATGTTTGCTGGTTGGAGTTTTGTTGTCATTTTGTTTTTTTTATATTATTTATTTAACTTCAAAAGTACTTGTCAGGTTAACCTGGTTGTTGGATGTGTATCTTGCTACACCTCTTGTAATTCTTACGTCATCTATGTAACCAAGCCAATCGTTTGTAGTTGAACCATTTTGTCGTCCAACAAACACTGCACCCACACTTACGTTATTATCTGAATTAGTTGCAGTACCAACTATAACACCATTGATAAACAATCTCACCGAAGTACCTGACCTTGTTATAGCAACATGTGTCCATTGATTTGACGGTATTGTTGATGTACTTGTTATCCAGGTTGTAGTGGAGTTAAATGCTACTAATTGATTTGAACTGTTCATATAAAACAATATGTTGACATTGCTGCCACCGCCACGCAAATCAACAATTGCTCGCTGAACTCCCGAATCTGTTCTGTATACCCATGCTTCAATCGTGTAATCGCCTGTTCCAAATGCAAATTGTGGACTTGCCGGACTAGAAAGATAATCACCAGTGCCATCAAAGAAATAACTTTGTCCAGTATTTCGTTTGAAAGGATTAAATGACCTAACAGCAACGGTGTTAAATGCTGTCAGTGTTGCAGCGTTCGTACTATTGTCTGCAAAGTTTCTAGATTGACAAGTCAACAACTGAGTTCCTGAAACAGCAGTCAATGGACTTGTCGGAGGAGTAAATGTTGTTGTGTATAAAGTTGTGTTAGTCACTCTAAGATTACTAATAAAACCATTCAACAAGTTCACATTACCTGGACTATGTATTGCCCATGCACCTTGTGTATAGCTAGCAGAGGTTGTAGTGGATCCGACTGACACACCATCTACCCACATCGTCATTAAGTTACTACTGTCTCTAGTTACTGCGATGTGATACCATTTTCCTGGAATAATAGATGATGGACTAAATGTGGAATTAAATATATTTCCTGTTCCAAATATATTTGGTGTGATTCTAGTATTATCATTATAAAGAGTCCATCCACCGTTAGACTGAACACCCATAAATGACCCTGAGGTTGCGGGAGCCATTGTCCATAATGCCCAAAATTCAACTGTGAATGTTCCTGTTAATGTAGTCCATGTTGCTGAAGGTACAGTTAAATAATCTGCGTTTCCGTCTGAGTATACACTATAAAAACCACTCTCAAACGGATTTTCTGGTGCAATTTTAACATCACCAACTGTTTCTAAGTTGTTGGTGCCATGCATATCAATAATACCACCAGAAGTACCAGATAACAATAATGTTGATGATGCTGTATTTGCACCAATTCTATATGTTGGTGTTGCTGGTGCCACCGGTGGAACAAAGTTGGCTCTGTATAAACTAAAACCGTTTATAAGTTGAGCATCACTAATGTAACCATTCAACATAGCAGTGGTGTCACTTCTTCCACCAATAGTCAATGCTTGTGAACCGTCATATAATGTAGATGTTGTCAAGTCTGTGGTATATGTTTGAATTCCGTTAGTAAATCCTCTTATCACTCCACTAGTTCTTGTAACTGCGACATGATACCATTGTCTTGGAGTAACCGCTCCTAAACTCGCTTCGTTCACAGTCCAGGAACCACCATTCAAACTCATGTTCAAACGAAGTGTATTTGCGTTATCAATTCTTATCAACCATGGGGCATATGAAGACCAACCATTAGTCATAATCACTTGTTCAGTGCTTGCAGCATTAGTATAGAACCAACATTGAATAGTGAAGTCATTAGCCTTAAATCCTAATGTTGGATAATTTGCAACAGTTAACTTGTCACCAGTACCATCAAAGTACATTGAACCACCATTCACAGTTGGTGAATATGAAACTTGTGTTGTATTTGTTTGACCAAATGGATTGAATGGTAATGGTTTAGAATCACCAGTGGCCGTAATTGTAAAATAGTTTGTTGAGTTATCAATTAGTGTTGCTGATTGACAAGTTAATACTTGTGTTCCGCTAACGGCAGTTAGTGGACTTGTAGGTACTGTAATTGTGCTTCCGGAATATAATGCTGTGCCTTGAACATATCTAAAGTTAGAAATATATCCAAAGAAAAGTTGGTTAAGCGATATATTGTAAGCACCAAGTGTTATAGTAGTTGATGTTGGATATCCAAAATTACCAGATTGTGTGAAACTACCTGCGTCTAACACACCATTAACATAAATTTTTATTACGCCACTAGTTTTAACTAACGCTAGATGATTCCAAGTATTGTCTGTAACTGTGAGTACTGTGGTAAATTTTACACTAGTATAACCATTAACCCACACTTCAACTGTATTGGTTGCTGAAATAGATATTGCCCACGCACCGGTACTATTACCTCCTGCACTAACCACAAATCCTCTAACAGCAGTTGATGTTGGGTATATCCAACACTCAACAGTAACATCTGATGCAGTAGGTGAGGGTTCGGTCAATTGTAGATAATCTCCAGTACCATCAAAATAAACACTATAACTTGTTGGTACACTTGTTACACCACCAAATGGACTGAATGCTTGAACTGATACATCACCTGTTCTAGTAATAGTGTAGTTATTTGGTGATTTATCAATAAATCTATTGTCTTGACATGTCAACAATGCTGTATTTGTTACTGCTGACAATGGTCCTGTTGGTGGAGTAAACGCTGATGTGTAAAGTGCTGTTCCGTTTACAACACGTAGGTTAGAAAGATAACCTGCCCAACCTAGAGTTGATGTTGCACTTATTGATACCGTTCCACCCACTGTTGATGAATCAGTGCCTGATGCCAAACTTACACCATCACAATATAAAGTAATAGTGCTTCCATTTCTAACTAAAGCAACATGGTGCCAGACATTAGGAGTTATTGTATTTGTTGGCTGAAATAATAATCCTCCCACTAATGCTCTAAGTTTGTCTCCTGCATTGTTTTCATGGTCATACTGAATGTATATGGTTGATCCAGCATTGTATATTGTTGCAAAACGTTGTGGATTCTGTGCAGCCGATGTATTCATCCAGAATTCAATCGTGAAATTACCCGTATGTGATATTGAAGATGTTGTCAAAGCATCATCAGTACCATCAAAATAATTACTCCAACCATTCTGACTGTATGGACTGAATGTGCCCTGTGTTGCGTTACCAGTTCTAGTGATAATGTTATTGAAACTGGATTGGTCCACAAATCCATTGTTGGTTGCACCACCATTTGTTTGTACTGTTAGTAACTGTGTATTGGCCACTGGTGTTAATGGTATTTGTGGTGGTAAGAAGTTGGTAGTGTATAATGCAGTGCCTTTAATGATTCTAAAATCACTTAATAAGAAAGGTGTGGAACCACCATTATATGGTCCAATACTTCTTGTTGCAGGACTTCCACTATAATTGAAGCTGGTGGTTGTACTGTTAACTTGAATTCCATTTACAAACCATCTGAAAGTAGTTCCAGAACGTGTACATGCCACATGGTTCCAAGAATTTGATGGTATATTGCCATACCCTGTTCCGGTTAAGTTACCAGACTGTTCATGCCAATACAACTGATTAGCATATATCAACATTTCCCATGAGTTAGTTGTACTGCTAGCCATTGTAAGGTTGACTGCCGTTTGTGATAAAAGATTTACCCAACATTCAACAGTAAAATCACCTGTACCAAATGCATCTGATCCTGCTGGAGCATAAGTTAAATATGAAGAAGATGCAGAAAAATATGCTGAACCTAAACTAGTTATCGTAGTGTTTGCAGTTGTTGTAAATGGATTTATTTCAGATGGATAGATTACTGCTGCAGTACTAGACAGTGCTACTGTGGAATTATTGTTGGAATAATCTCTTGCTAGAGGACCACTATTAGTTAATAAGGTAGTTCCTGAAATGTTAGTTAATGGTGAAGTAGATGGAGTAAAGTCACTATTGTATAGAGAAGTGCCTTTTACCATTCTCATATTTGATATGTAACCATTATATCCATAACTGCCGCTTGTTGAACCAAGTCTAGCAAGAACTCCTGTGTAGTCTGTTGTGCTTGTTCCTGTATGTACTAGTACTCCATTAATGAACCATTTTATTGTTGAACCGGAACGAGTAACCGCATGGTGTGTCCATCTATTCACTCCGTTGGTTCCTGATGTGGCAAAGGTAACATTCCGAGCTACACCATCATAATATAGTTGCCAACCGGTGTTGCTATTATAACGCAAAATTATTTGATTACCTGTTGTCTGTAATATTGTATCGAAAGATGTAAGTGACAATGCATAAGCCCAAGTTTCGATTGTCCAATCACCTGCACCCAAAAGAGAACTGCTTGCAGTGTAGGTAATATTATCACCGGTAGAAGCTTTGAAATATAGACTGTATGCATTATTGTATGCAACAGTAGTTGGTGTAGTAAATGGATGTGCCGAACTTACTGTTGTATCACCATTTTTTGTAATCGTAAAATTATTAAATGATTTATCAATTAATCCATTTGATTGGCAGGTCAACAGTTGAGTGTTTGCTACTGCTGTTAGTGGTGATGTTGATGGTGTGAAATTTGTTGTATATAAGGCAGTACCTTTAATCACACGAAGGTTTGAAATATAACCTGTTAAAGGATTCGCAACACCAAGACCAGCACCAGTAAATACAGTGCCACTAGTAGAATAATTGTTGGTATCTGTATAAGTTGAACCCGTTTGCACGCCGTCAAAAAACATTCTTGTACTACCGGATGCTCTACATAATGCAACATGAACCCATTTATTCAAAAATGTATATGATCCACTATTGATACCGGCATTTCCTGCAACATAATATTGTATCGTTGTAGTTGAGGTAAAATACAAAACAGGATGTAATGAGGTTGTACCTGTTCGGTTATCAAAGATAGTACCAGATGATCCTGTTGCCAAATAAACCCAGGCCTCTATCGTAAAATCACCTGTACCAAATTGAAACGCAGCATTTCCATTAGGACCACTTAAGTAATCACCAGAACCGTCAAAGTAATTGCTATAGTAACCGCCCATATATGGATCAAAATTACTTGGTCTAGTATCACCAACAATTGATAATTGAAAGTTATTATTACTTGAATCTGTAATAAACGCAGTGGTTGGTTGTGTTGCATTTAATGCAAGTGTTGTATTTTTCCAATTCAAATCACCAAGAGAAATTGTCCAACTAATTGTTCTAGTTGCAGTTCTGTTTGTGGTGTTTGCTGTTGCTGTCAACAAAGTAAATACGGTTTGTGCTGTATCTGGTGTTCCAGAAATTGTGGAACCACTTAATGTTAGACCAGATGGTAAAGCATTTGCTGTGTATTGAACACCAAAACCAGCAGCACTTGTTGCACTCAATGACACATTGGATATTGGAGAACCACCTGATAAAGTATATTGTGCCGCATCAGCTGGCGAACTCCATGTTACCACATCAGGATTAATGTTGAATACTACATCACGTATTGCAGTTTTTGTTGTTGTGTTTGCAGTTGCTGTTAGTCTTGTGAATGTATTGCCGACAGTATTAACTGTGCCTGAAATAACACCTGTGTTTGCATTTACAGTAATACCTGTTGGTACAGCGTTTGCGGAATATACAACACCATAACCAGCCGCAGAAGTTGCAGATGCAGTGACATTTGAAATTGGTGCATATTCATAACCAGATATAATTTGATTGTTTGTCGGAGTAGACCATGTCACCACATCTGTGTTGACTGTCAGACTGAATGAGCGGTCAGAATCTTGTAATTGTCCGTCAGTTGCACGAATAGTAAATGAATATGTTGTCGAACCTGATTCAACGGGTGCAGAACCAGACAACACACCTGTTGCAGATAGTGATGTTCCTGGTGGCAAACTACCTGACAAAACACTATATGTTACTGGTGCATCACCTGTGGCCACAAAAGTTGAGCTTACATTTGTTGTTTCGTATACTGAACCAACAGAACCTGCTGATGTTGACCATGTTGGTACGCCAGAATACACAAGTCCTGGTACCAAAATACCAGTACCACCATTTGCGTTCATAACAATAATGGTATAACTGCCTGATACATTTGCCGGAGCAGTAAAGGTTAATCTACCCTGGTCGAGATATGTCACAGAACCGATTGTACTGCCACCGACCATAATGGTGGCTCCTGGTGCAAAACCGGATCCATAGACAACAATCGTTTGACCACCAGCAGTATCTACTGCGGTATCATCTAATGGCACATATGAATTATCTGTGACGGCAAAAGACTCAACGATTGGTATTGGATATTGTGTTTGGTTAAATTTATCTGCTTGAGAAATTACACCATAACCATCATAAGTTCTTTTGCCTCTACGACCAGAATTGTACATTAACTAATAGCCTCGTATGAACAGACTGCCTCCAAGAAACTATTTGCACTTGCAGTCAATCTAATTGAATCGTTTTCTTGTAAATACATAATCAAACCTTTATCAATCGGTGTGAATGATGTATTTGCGGCAACTGATACCTGATACGATAAACGATAGGCTGTTGATTGATTTTTATAAACATCAACAGTAACACTCGCTGCACCTGTACCAGAGATATTGGATACCACAAGACTATTTATCTTGTAAACCGAATTACTATTTGATGCATTAGTAACTATTGCTGTTGGTACAGTTGACACAACCATACCTGTGGTATTGCCATAAATTGTTGATACATTTACTACGTTCATTTGAGACATTTAATTATCCTCCGAATACTATTGTCATGGCAATAGCTTTACCTAATGATGTTCCAGTGTTTGCTTGTGCATATGCTGAGTTGGCCTGTGTTCTTGCGAAGTTATCTTCCGAAGCACCAATCTCTCTAATTTGAATTTTGACACCACTAACAGGTGCAGTTGTGAATGTTAATGTTGTATTTGTTATCGTATAATCTGATGTTGGTGTTTGAACAACACCGTTTTCAGTGACAATAACATTATCAACATTAGTATTTGCTGTTACAGTGTAATCAGTTGTTGTACCATCAGCAGTATAAGTTCTGGTTACAAATGTCCCATTACCACTACTTCCACCGCCACCGGTGTTTGCCTGTGCGAACGCCGCATTGGCCTGTAAGAATGCTGCATTAGCCTGTGTCCTTGCCCAATCATCGGTACCAGAACCACCAGTATTTGCCTGTGCGTATGCAGCATTAGCCTGTATAAATGCGGCGTTAGCTTGTAAGAAAGCAGCAACAACTGCCGCAGAAGAACCTGCATTATTGGCTGCCAAGAATGCTGAGTTAGCATATGAACTTGCTGCAGATGCATTTGTAAATGCACTATTGGCCACCGTGAATGCTGAGTTGGCATATTCTCCTGCCGTTACAGCTTTACCATCAGCATTTGTTGCATTACTTGTTGCAGTATTTGCTTGTAGATATGCGGAGTTGGCGTATTGACCTGCCGTTATGGCTTTACTATCTGCCGTTGCAGCATTCGTTACACCAGTGTTTGCTTGTGTGAAAGCAGCATTTGCGTATTGTGATGCACCGGCAGCATTATTGATTGCAGTATTTGCAACACCAAAGGCAGAGTTTGCATATGAACCAGCAGATACTGCCTTACTGTCAGCAGTTGCTGCATTAGTAGTTGCTGTATTTGCCTGAGTGTATGCTGAGTTAGCATAAGAACCGGCAGATACTGCCTTAGAATCTGCCGTTGCAGCATTCGTTACACCAGTATTTGCCTGTGTAAAGGCACCGTTGGCATATAAACTTCCGGAGTTTGCAGTATACCTTGCAACGTTATCAACAGCAAAACCAGTGAACGCTGTATTCTGTGATGTTGTATCTGCAAATCTGATTGCACCTGGTAAATATAATACACCATCTGTTGCAAATGTTGTGTTGTAACCACTTGCTGAAATTGTTGTGTTTGAAACAGTTGGTCCAACAAAATTGGTTGCAATAACATTACCTGCAACAATCAGAGTATTGTTCGACTGTAAGAATTGTAAGTTTGAAGTACCACTTAAATAACCACCAGTATTTGCAACGATGATATTGTTTGATGTGAAACCGGTTGAGTAACTTACTGCAGCGTTTGCCTTGGCAAAAGCAGAATTGGCATATGTGCCTGTTACATTTTGTGATGCATATGCTGAATTTGCTTGTATAAATGCGCCGTTAGCATATGTACTTGCTGCAAGTGCATTAGTTACACCAGTATTTGCCTGTGCAAAACTTGCATTTGAATAAACATATGGTGCAGCTGCTGTGTTTTGTAATGTGTTATCTGCAAAGGTGATGTTACGTGTAAGTTCAATACCACCTGATTTGATGATATCATAATGTACGCCTGGTCCTAATGTAATTGTAGTTGTTGGTTCACTAATAACATTACTTACGAACTTCCAACGACCATCTAAGTGGTCACGGAAAAAAGCCGTATGTTGATAATTACCTTCAATAAAGTGACCAACTATACCAATATCAACGGTGTTACCTGAATTGTTATTTGCCAAATACAATAACGAATCGTCTAGTGTCAGGTTATTGGATGAGATACTTGTTGCGTTGCCACCAAATACAATATTACCAGACACATTCAAATCTTGTGAAATAACAACAGTGCCGTTGATTGTTCCACCAGTTTCAACAAATGATTTGCCTATGTTCGCTGCTGTATATGCAGCATTTGCTTGTATGTAAGAACTGTTTGCGTATTGTGATGCACCAGCAGCATTATTTGTGGCAGTATTTGCCTGTGCAAAAGCACTGTTTGCATACTGTGATGCACCAGCGGCATTATTAGTTGATGTGTTTGCTTGTGCAAAAGCACCATTAGCATACAAAGAAGCACCAGCGGCATTGGTTGTTGCGGTATTTGCCTGTAAAAATGCTGCGTTGGCATATAATCCAGCAGAATTCGCCTTATCGAAGGCGCCTTGAGCAAGAGTTCTTGCTGTTGTGTCTGTTGCACCACCACTACCACCAACCAACAAGTCACTACCGACACCCGCACTTGCAGCACTCAAATCAATGTATGCACCACGAGCACTACCACCTTGTTCAAAGAATCTTAACTTGTTTTGGTAAACGTCAATTGTTACACCGGTGCCAACCAATGTGGTATTGCTGGTAGCTTTACCCAAAAGAATTTCACCACCTTCATCTCCACCAACTGGTAATACTGTTAATTTACCACCACTACCAATTAATAAGTCACCATCAAATGTCGTTCCACTTGTATTTGCAAGTGCATTGTTTGCTTTAGTAAATGCAGAGTTTGCATATGAACCTGCCGATGTTGCATTAGTAGTTGCTGTGTTTGCCTGAATAAAGGCACCATTAGCATATACACCAGCCGAAGTTGCCTTAGAGTCAGCTGCAGCAGCATCAATTACGGCTGTGTTTGCCTTTAAGAATGATGAATTGGCATACGAACTTGCAGCAAGTGCATTGGTTGTGGCTGTGTTTGCTTGTGTATAAGCACTATTTGCATATGAACCAGCAGTGACAGCCTTATCATCAGCAACAGAAGCGTTTGTTGTTGCAGTATTTGCTTGCAAAAATGCCGAGTTGGCATATGATCCAGATGTTACTGCTTTGGTATCAGCAGTAGCAGCATTACTATTTGCAGTATTGGCTTCTAAAAATGCTGAGTTAGCATATTGTCCTGCTGTTACCGCTTTTCCATCCGCAATAGATGCGTTTGTGGTGGCTGTGTTTGCTTGAGTGTATGCACTGTTTGCATAAGAACCAGCAGTAACAGCCTTGCCATCCGCAATAGATGCATTGGTTGTGGCTGTGTTTGCTTGTGTATATGCCGCATTAGCCTGTGTAAATGCATACTGTGCTGCTGATCCACCTGCTAAAGTATTTGCATATTCAAATGCTGCATTGGCGTGAATATATGCCGAGTTGGCATATGAACCAGATGTTACTGCCTTACCATCAGCTGTTGTTGCACTAGTGTTTGCTGTGCCTGCCAAATCATATGCACTATTGGCCTGTATAAATGCCGCATTTGCCTGTAAGAAAGCGGCAACAACTGTTGTACTTGAACCTGCATTATTCGCAGCAGTGAAGGCTGCGTTTGCATATGAACCTGCCGATGTGGCATACGCTGTTGCAGTATTTGCTTGTGTGTATGCTGAGTTGGCATAAGAACCGGCAGTTGCAGCATCTGTGGTGGCTGTGTTTGCTTGATTGTAGGCTGAATTTGCAGCAGTCAATGCGGCCGTTGCAGTTGCTCTTGCTAGTCCGTCTGTTGCAGTACCACCTGATAGTGCATTTGCGAACTCATATGCAGAATTGGCATGTATGAATGCTGCATTTGCATACAGTCCTGCACCTATTGCATTTGTATTTGCAACAGTTATATTTGTATTCTGTGTTAGGTTTACACCTTGCAACGCAGTGATGTTGGTTGCATTAGTATTTGCTTGAATGAAGGCACCGTTAGCATATAAAGAAGCACCGGCAGCATTAGTTGTTGCTGTGTTTGCTTGTGTATATGCTGCATTGGCATATGTGCCAGTTACATTCTGAGATTCATATGCAGAATTCGCTTTAACAAAAGATGCGTTTGCATACAGAGATGCACCAGCTGCATCAGAAGTGGCTGTGTTTGCTTGTGTGTAAGATGCATTAGCCTGTATAAACGCACCATTTGCATACACACCTGCTGATGATGATGTGCTAGATGGATTATCTACGAATGTTAAATTGCCTGCACCATCTGTTTGTAGTAATTGACCAGTGTTACCACCAGTAATGTGTAGATTGGCCACACCACCCAAAGAAACACTTGCACCAGAAAAAGTAATATTTCCTGTCGCAACAATATTATTAGCACTAACGTTTGCTAATGAATAGTCTTTGGTGCTATCTAAGTTAAACGGTTGTAATTGGGTGATTGACATTTATCTGTTCTTATAGTTATCTAATATTTAGTTTACTCGTTTGTTGTTCTTGTGTTGGCATCATATCTTCTTAGTGTTCCTGGCCACATAATACGAATAGCACCTCTACCACCATAAGTACCTGAATTTAGTGTTGCGTAGTGTCCACCACCAGCACCACCACCATAATCTGCACCAAGGTTTGTTCCGGCAAGATTTGATACATCACCTCTATTTGAACCTGTTGTTCCGTGTGCACCGACAGCTTGACCTGCAACATATGCACGTGCTGCACCAGTAGTACCTTGTCCTAATAAACCTAAACCTCCTCCACCACCACCTTTACCGGTTGCTGTAGCATCATTAGACGGTGCACCACCCGAACCTGCACCACTTCCTGTGGCGCCAGCACCACTTGATAATAATGGTTGACCACCAACACCACCGTCACCTGCATAACCAGCTGCACCGCCACCACCACCTTTATAAAAACTACTACTAGCATTGCCGCCGTTGCCGCCAGAATAACCATAATGACCAGTTACAAAATACCCTGCTGAACCACGAACTCCATAATATGTGCTAGCAGTAGGATTTCCACCCGCTTGTGCCTCTAGTACTGATGAACCAAGATAGGACATTTTTGATACTGTTGAAACGAATCCGTAACCAATTTGTGGGTTATCTACGTAAATATCAAATACTTGACCAGGTTCAACTCTATAATTATTCAAAAATGCTGTTCCACCACCGCCTGCGCCAGACAATGTTGTGTATCCGTTAGCTCGAACTAATGTGCTTCCACCACAACCAACAGCAATAGCACTGATTGAATATACACCAGCTGGAACAGTCCATGTATTTTGGTGTGCAGTAAATGTTCCGCCGCCTGAATTTCCAGCAAAAACTATTTGGCCAGAGGTTGCACCTACTGAAAGTATGATGTTATTTGAAGATGATTGTCCAACAGAATCTATTGTTGAAATTGTAAATGTACTTTCAGGGTAACCACTTGTTGGTGTACCCGAAATTGTGCCTGTGCTGGTACTGAATGATAAACTAGTATTACTTGGTATTGCTGGAGTTATTGTGTATACTACTGGTCCAATATTTCCTGAAATTGATACTGGTTTTATTGATGTTGCAACACCAACTTGTAAATTGGCATATTGCAGGTTTTGTGTTACAATATGTGTTTCTAAATTTTGCGATGGGAAAGTTCTGAACCCTGCTGGCCATACGATACGCACAGCACCATTTGCACCTGGAGAAAATCGAAGATAACCACCGCCACCGCCACCACCGTATTCACCACCAATACCATAAACTGTTCCACCACTTGTGTTAGCAACCAATGGTAAACCGTTTGAACCTGGTTGTCCAGCTATCAAAACATTACTGCTAGCTGCATTAGCTAGGCCTCCAGCACCTGATGATCCTTGACCTTTTAGTCCAACACCGCCGCCGGCACCTGCACCACTAGATGTTGAACCTGCACCACCACCTCCACCACCGCCACTTCCACTAGTTCCATTTAAAGCAACGGTGCTGTTTGATGAACCACCTGAACCACCTGAACCACTATAACCACCTGCGCCGCCGCCACCTAAACCGTTATTGAGATTGCCTACTACTGTCGGTGTTCCGGAGTTTCCTCCTGGTCCACCACCATCACCAATAAAGATTTGACCACCAATTCCAAGTTGCGGTATACCTTGAACAGTTGATGCACCAGTAGCAGTTCTTCCAGCTTGTCCTCTTTCAGCAAATACTGTTGATTCACTTCCAAACCAACTATTGGATGCTAACATGAATGTGCCACCAGGTGTGATATAACCACGTTCACCTACTTGTAAATTATAAGTTAAACCTGGAACAACACTTATGTTGTTTTTATATGCTAATGCACCACCGCCGCCACCTGTTGGTGAGTTCTGAGCGTATCCTCGACCAGTGCCTCCACCAGCAACACAGACTACCGATACAGAATAAACACCAGCAGGACAGGTCCATGTGTTTAGTCCCACACTTGTAAATGTTGCTTCACCAACGACTGGATATTCAAATGCTTTTTCAATAGAAGCTGCAACAATAGTTGGAGAAAATAATGAACTGATTCTTTCCATAATTAACCGTAAGTAGCCATTTGACCAGTAACGACCCATCCGTTACCGACTCTTATCAATGTTAGTGTTTCTATTTGTGTTTTGTTTGGATATAATACTGGAGTTTGATTGTTCAACCACTTGACTGTCTGTGTTGTACCATCAATTTGTATAACACTCGCATAGAATGGTGATGTTCCTTGTTCCAAAATCAATGCGACAGATGTAACTCTTTCGTTTGTTGTTGGTACATTTGTAAAGTTTGCAGTCATGTTTGCTGCAATAGAACTGTGATAGAAAATTGTACCATCATTCAAGTTGTGTACAACTGTACCTGTGCCACCAGTTTTTGTTGCTAACAGTTCTGTTGTTTCTGTCAGTGTTGTCCAACCAGAAACAAATAGACTGCCTGTATAGACACTAGATGCAATAACATTTGATGAAGAAATCGAATTTGATATTGCATTAACTGCTGCATATGCAGAGTTTGCTTTTAGGAATGCAGAGTTTGCATATGATGAACCCGAGTTAGCAACAGCAAATGCTGAGTTGGCATATGAACCAGCAGTTACTGCCTTAGAATCAGCAGTCGCAGCATTGGTTACACCAGTATTTGCCTGTGTGTATGCTGAGTTGGCATATGTACCTGTTGTATTTTGACTTGAGTATGCGGCATTAGCCTGTACAAAAGCACCGTTAGCATATAAAGATGCACCTGCACCATCATTTGCTGCGGTATTTGCTCTAGAGAAAGCAGAGTTAGCATATGAACCTGCGGTTATCGCATTACTATTGGCAGTATTTGAATTTGTGTATGCCGCATTTGCCTGTATAAAGGCACCGTTAGCATACAAGGATGGACCTGCAGCGGCACCAATTGTTGAGTTTGCCTGAGTGAAAGCAGCATTCGCATGAATGTAAGATGCGTTTGAATTGTCGTTTGCAAACTGTATAGAAATGGTAGAGTTACTGAAGTAACTTTCGTTGACCAAAGGCACAGCAGTGGTAATTTCTATCTTAGCATTGTTTGCTGGTGGACTAGAGAATGTTACGGTCTTATTTACAAGAGTGAAGTCACTCTTTAATACTGTTGCGCCGTTGTAGTTAATGGTGATATTGTTTGCACCAATGGGAGCATCAGCCAAAACAAAACTTGTAGTTGTACCATTTCCAACAAAACTATCAACCTTGTATGCAAGTGTTGTTAAGAAGTTTGAACCAATCGCAATGTTGTTTGCAAAAGCAAATGCTGCCTGTGCTAGAATTGTACCTGAATTTGCCTGTGAGTATGCAGCATTCGCATAAACACCGGTAGTATTTTGACTGTCATATGATGCATTTGCCTTTATAAATGCACTATTGGCATATAACGATGCACTTGCAGCATTATTCGTTGCTGTATTTGCCTGTGTGTATGAGTTGTTTGCATATGTACCGGTTACATTCTGTGATTCATATGCAGAGTTTGCCTTTAAGAAAGCAGCATTAGCCTTTTCAAATGCAAACGCAGCAGTTACACCCGCATTGGCAGTATCATACGCACCTTGTGCCAGTATGAATGCCGCATTAGCCTTTTCATATGCAGAGTTGGCATATGTACCTGTTGTATTTTGGCTGAAGTATGCAGAGTTGGCCTTAACAAAAGAACTATTTGCATATGATGCAGCGGAGTTTGCTTGGTCATATGCTGAGTTAGCATATGTGCCGGTGACATTCTGACTAGAATAAGATGAGTTTGCTTTTACAAATGATGCATTTGCATATGAACTTGCAGACAATGCATCTGAAATACCAACAGTCGCTAAAGTGTATGCAGCATTTGCGGTAACAAAAGAAGAATTTGCATATGAACCTGCTGAGTTTGCAGCAGTAAATCCTGAGTTGGCATATGATGCAGCTGAGTTTGCCTGACCAAATGCACCCAAGGCAATAACCTGACCAGTTAAACCAGCATCAAGTGCGCTTGATATATCTGTATTTTGTGATGCATTTATACCTGCAATTAGTGCCAAGTTGGCAACAGCTGATGCTGCATTTTCTGGTGTGAATGTCAATGCAGTTGTAACATCTGATGATGATAATGTAACTGCACCACTTCTAGTGTTGAATGTTGTAACTGGTGTTTGGTTACCAATAGAAGTAACACGACCATAAGCATCAACACTAATTTCTGGGTAACTATATGTACCACCAATTACACCTGATGTTGCAAGGTCGATTGTTAGATTGCCTGTTGTTGCGCTCTGTGCAAGTCT
>JACCDK011420051.1_pt1 | contig 15301 bp, 24 predicted proteins | sample 7445871 | NCBI WGS metagenome assembly JACCDK01 (sample SAMN15323436, study PRJNA562643) | freshwater metagenome | isolation source: river surface water | place: USA:Blue River Watershed | collected 2017-08-15 | reverse complement strand
GGTTGGCCAGCAAAATATCCACTGCCGATAGCGGCATTCAAGCAGGTAGCTGGACCGAAGGTGCGGGTAACGCCTATGCCACACTCCAGGGCTACGTTGCACTTACCGGCAAGAGCTATTTGGATCTGATCAAGTAAACATGCGCTTTTCCCTTCGGACCGTGCTGATTGCACTCGTTGCCCTGGTCGCCATTGGAGGCTTGGTGTCGACGGGTGCGCTCAGCACGGTTTCTGAAGGCGATGATAAATCGGGGCTAAATAGCCCAGGTTTTTGCCGCACAGACGGCGTCAGCCTCCTCCTTGACTATGGGACTGGCGAGCAACCAGACAAATTTTGTGCAGAGTCGTTTGAAGGAACGGGCTGGGAACTACTTGGCGCAACCAGCCAAGTAGTTGAGGGCACCACGGAATATCCGGTCGGCTTTGTTTGCCGAATCAACGACTTCCCCTCGGCTGAAGAGCAATCCTGCAGTTCTACCCCTTCAGGGGCTGAGGGTTCTTGGGCCTACTACTACGCCTCTGCAGAACTCGGAAACATTTGGATGTTTAGTGCTGCAGGTGCCAGCATGCGTAAACCAAAATGTGGCGACGTTGATGCTTGGGTATTTCTCAAGCCTGGCGAAGAAGCTCACGAACCATCGATTGCACCTATGACTCGCTCATGCAATCCATAGCCAAGCAAATTCATCCGGCAACCTGGTGGTTGCTTGGTGCAGTTCTTGCACTCGTCGCAGGAAGCTCGACCAGTCTGATTGCTCCAGCAGTAATCATTGCTTTTTCGGTGGCCACGATTTTGCTATTCAGGGAAGACGCGGGCTGGGCTCGGTCATTAGGTTTTTATCTTTGGCTGGCGGCGTTTGTTGTGGCAGTCAGAATCCTTTTCAGAATCGTGTTCTCCTACAGCGACCCAACTGCTGAGGTGGCAATTCCACTGCCAAGATTTCAATTGAACTTCGGCTTTGGGGCAATCGAGTTTCTGGGTGACGTATCTTGGAATTCACTTTATGGAGCGCTTGTCGATGGATTTCGATTAGCTGCGATTATTCTTTCGGTTGCTCTGGCAACTACGCTCGCCAATCCCCGAAAACTTCTAAAGTCTGCTCCGGGAGCTCTTTACGAAATTGCCACCAGTGTCTCAGTGGCAATCAATCTCGCTCCTCAGCTCATTGAAAGTTTCAACCGGGTTCGCAGAGCACGGCAACTGCGTGGCCAATCAAAGCGCACCAGTCGCCTGGCAGGAATTGTGATTCCAGTGCTTGAAGACACGCTAGATCGGTCACTGCATTTGGCGGCCTCGATGGACGCGCGCGGATTCGGTCGTCGCGGACGGCAAAGCAATCGCGAGCTGATAACCGCGCGATTGCTCGGCCTCTGTGGTTTGCTGCTTAACCTGTTTGGAATTTTCGTCCTACTAAGTGGTCTTGGCGCAATAACCGCGATTGGACTACTTGCTGCCGGGGTCTCTAGCGGCTTCGTGAGCGTGAGGATCACCTCGAGAAGAAAAGTACGCACCAACCTTGTGAAACAGTCCCGAGGATGGCTTGACTACCTGGTTGTGCCCTGCCTTGCAGTTTTGCTCATTGCCAATTTCGCGGGGTGGCTGCGTTGATCCAACTTAAGAATTTCTCTTTCAGCTATGGCAATGGTGAAACACCAAACCTGCAGCGAGTAAATATCAAAGTCGAGCCAGGGCAGTTTGTTCTGGTCTGCGGCGGCACGGGCAGCGGAAAGTCGACACTGCTGAAGGCACTGGTCGGACTTGCTCCTCACTTCACCGGTGGTCAGGTCTCTGGAACTCGAATCATCTGTGGCGTCGACCACACCGACTCAATGCCGCACGAAACCGCTGAATTAGTTGGGTATGTAAACCAGCAGCCGGAAGGTTCGTTTGTAGCCGAAACCGTTTTGGAAGAACTTGCATTCACGCTTGAGCAGTTGGGTGTGCCCGTGCCTGAGATGAAAGCGCGTATCGATGCCGCATTACTCGCGACAGGCCTCGATCACCTACGAGATCGCAGAGTAACCGAACTATCCGGAGGGCAACAACAACGTGTCGCAATTGCAGCCGCGTTAAGTGCAGGACAGCGCGTCCTCATTCTCGACGAACCAACCTCGGCACTCGATCCCGAAAGCGCACACGAACTACTCGATTTCATTCACGGTCTTTGCAGAAGAGAAAATCTCACCGCGATTGTTGCCGAACACAGAATCGAGCGCCTGATTGATTTAGTGGATTCCGTAATTGTTGTCAGCAAAGATGGAACGGTCGAACAGGGTTTGCCAGAAGACTTACTTGCTCGTTTCGAATTCGTCCCTCCGCTAATCAAACTCGCGCAGAAACTACGCTGGCCATCAATTGCGCTGTCAGTCGAGCAAGCTCAGCAGCAAATAAAACTTCCCGTTAAGTTCAAGAAGCTTTCTGATCCTTTGACAAAAGATCTGGCTTTCGATTTGAAAGACATGACTGTCGAATACGGGTCGATTAAGGCAATCAACAATGTCTCACTCACCGCTCGCGCAGGCGAATGCCTGGCCATCATGGGGGAGAATGGCTCCGGAAAGACCACACTTCTGTGGAAAATCAGAGACCAATTGACCGACAGTGCGATGGTGCCGCAACAAGCCTCTGACCTGCTGTTCCTAAATTCTCTTAGCCAAGAATTCTCAGATTCCGATGAAGTGGCAGGGGTGCCAGAAACTTCCACTGCAAAACTATTTACCGAGTTCGCCGGCCGACTTGATACTTCTATTCATCCACGAGACCTAAGCAGTGGCCAGCAATTAGCACTGGTTTTGGCCATGCAATTGGTAAAGCCAGCCAAAGTAGTCCTTCTGGATGAACCCACCCGAGGCCTAGATTACGCAGCCAAGCAGCAGGTCGCCGATGTGATTCATAGCCTCACCGCTGCCGGCAAAACCGTGATTTTCGCATCCCACGATGTCGAGTTTGTTGCACTCACGGCTAACCGAGTCTTCCAGCTGAAAAACGGAGTTCAGATCGCCGATGAATCGGTGGAAGTAGCGCTCTCCCACAGTGGCAATTTAGCCACTCAGGTGGCCCTGGTTTACCAAACCGATGGGCTGATCTCCCTCGAGCAGGTGATTGCAGATGCGTAGTCAAAAAATTATTTCGCAGCTAGCAATTGCGATAGCCGGCCTAGCATCGCTCTTGATGTTTGCCTGGCCATTACTGATTGCCACAAACAATCAAAGCGAAAATGTGCTGGCACAGTCTGTATTCATCGCGCTCATGCCAATCATCATTGTGCTCACGCTTGTGGAATTTGCCACCGGCGAAATCGGCTCGCGTCAGCTCGCTGTGCTTGGTGTACTCACTGCTGTGAACGCTGTTATTCGCCTACTCGGTGCCGGCACAGCTGGAATCGAAACCGCATTTTTCTTGATCATCATCGGTGGTTTTGTTTTCCGAAGTTCATTCGGATTTATTTTGGGCAGCACATCAATTCTGGTTTCTGCCCTACTCGGCGCAGGAGTAGGCCCATGGCTTCCGTTTCAAATGATGGCAGCAGGGCTTATCGGCTTGGGTGCCGGTGCACTACCGCGGTTCAAAGCCAAAGTCGCACAAATCCTCACCCTGATTCTTTACGCGGTAATCGCAAGTTTCATTTACGGATCACTCATGACCCTTTGGAACTGGCCATTCTTAGCCGGAACTGAATCTTCGGTTTCATATGTCGGAGGTGCGCCGCTTCTGTCCAACATTGCAAGGTTTGTGAATTACGAAATTGTCACCGGTGGATTGCTCTGGGATACAGGACGTGCAATCACGACCTCGGTACTTATTGCCTTAACTGCACCAGCCCTGCTAGCCACACTTAGACGTGCAGCCAACAGGGCTGGTTTCGAGAAACTATCTAACTAGAACGAGATAGGTAGCGCCACAAGTGCATTTAGCACAGCCGCAATAACTGCGAAGGCCAAAAGCGAGAAGTTGTTCTTCGCTGTGTACTTGAGCTCGCCACGAACGCCGTGCATGATGGCAGCGACCAACATGGTCAGCGCCAAGCCGGCAGCAGCAGCCACACCAAAGTACTGTGCGAAACCAAAGCCAGGGATTAGAGCAGCGGCTGGCGCCAGAACTACACCGATAGCGCCAAGCACCTCAAGAAAACCAATTACTCGGATTACTCCAATCGGGGTCTTCTCAGCCCAACCAAACCCAGCTGCTGCGAATGCTGCCTTGTCTCCCTTTAGCTTGAAGTTTCCCGCCTTCCAGAAAATTCGAGCAAGAAATACGCCGAGTCCTAGGCCGACAAGTGCGATCAGGACGTTGAGAATTGGGTTCATTTTGGTGCCTTTCAAAGTGTTGTCACAGGGGGTATTCCCCCGTATGGTTATTAGTAAAGCAGTACTTGACAACTTTTGTCAAGTGGGGCTTGACAATTTTGAAGGCGGTGAGTCACTTGGAGATCAAGGCCAAATTTGAGCGTCAGGGTGATGCCTGGCGCGTAGAAGTACCCGAACTCGGCAACTTCGTCACCACAGCCAAACGTCTGGACAAAGCCACCGAGCAAATCAAAGACTTAGCCTGCGCTACCTCGGGCGAAGAACGCTGCAATGTCATCATCAAAGTGGAAGCAATCATGCCTGGCATTATCTGCGACCTCGAAGCTGCACAGGAAAAATCTCGTGAAGCGCTGCGACTGCAGGAGGAGGCTTCGGCAGAGATCCGCGATGTGGTCTCACGTATGCGCGATGAAGGTTTGACCATGAGAGATATTGCCGTGCTACTGGGAGTTACGCCTCAGCGCATTGCCCAGCTAGCACCGTGCTCAACCGACGAGAACTAAACCCGCCACTGCGGTAATCGCCAGCCAAATACCATCACGGCCACTCGGATCAAAATAATTACCACTGACGCAAGTGCAACTGAAAGCACCGCAGGCCAGTTCAGCCAATAACCAATCACAACAATCCAACTGCCGCCGAATCCGACCACCGTATACGGTTGGTGATCCGAAAAAGCTCTTGGAATTTGATTAGTGAAGATGTCGCGCAAAATGCCACCAAATACTGCGGTCATCACACCCATAATTACCGCAACGATTTCAGGTGTGCCAGAGGTCAACGCAATTTGAGTACCACTTGCGGCAAAAACGCCCAAGCCGATGGCATCGGGCCACTGCATTGCTCGTTCGGTGAACTCCAGATGACGTCCGCGAACAAACACAAAGGCTAATACGCAGAAGATAAGGATCGCCCAGATCCACCAGTCGTTCTGCACCCAAAACAAAGGCCGACGATTTAGCAGGATGTCACGCAAAGTGCCCCCACCGAATGCTGCCACGGCAGTAACCATGCAGACACCGACAACATCGAGTTTCTTTCGAGCCGCCTCAATTAAGCCGGATAGAGCAAAGCCGATGGTTCCGATGATTTCGAAAGGCAAACCGAAATTTGCAGTCCACCAGCTGAGTGAAAACATTATTTGACTGGTTCTCCATACTGATTAGCACCCGGCGAACTGTCTTTCACCAGAGCCATGATCAAAATTATCCAGCCAATCACCGGAAGAAAGATCCAGAAAATATTTGCGGCGGACTTACCCGTGTCGTGAAGTCGACGAAACGTAATGGCAAGAGACGGCACGATGGTCGCCAAACTCCAAAGATTCTCAAGCACGCCTGGATTGCGGAATCCGTACTCGTCAACAGTGCCCGGGTTGATAATTCCTGCTGCCAAACTCACTAGTGAAGTAAAAAGCACCGTATACCAAAATGCGCTTCGACGACTGCGGCCCTTGAAGACTGCGTAATTCTTGAAATAGCTCTTGATTGCCTCAAAGAAGCTCATAATTCCCCTGACTGTTGAACAAACCCAGTCTAGGCAACTAGTGCTCCTCGGCCTCCCAATCAAGATCGCCATACTCAGTGTCTGGATAGGCGGTATTTGGCGAATATCCGTGAGGGCCGGAGTGATAATCCCCCTCGTTCATACCTTGTGGCTTTCCAGCGGTGGAACTACTTCCAGTAAACGTGCCAGTGAACATGCCTGTGAATAGCGCGAGCAGAAATTTGAGCATGGCTCAATAATTGCCCGAACCAGCGACATTTGGGAAACCAAATTAGAGCTTGCCGTCTCCATAAGAGTGCGTGACTTCGGCAATCTCTACCTCGTAACCGTCATACCATTCGGCATAGCGCCTCTTGGCTATGCGATGAACTTCGTCCGAGCGAAACGCCTGAAGCGACTCGTTGTCCTTAAAGTAGTAGTCCACTCGAATGGTATTTCCGTCGGGCGATAACCACTTGCCTTTTCGAATGAATCCCGGATTCGCTTGTGCACGAAGCATTATCTCGTCATCTAATTCCACAAAGTCTGAGTTCGTGGTGTGCTGACGAAAGATAAAAGTTGCGATAATCATGCGGTCACCAATTTGCAGCCGTTGTCGGCTAACTTCCGCAAAGCTGCTTCGCTTGTTTCAGGCGCAACACCGACAATCAGGTCAGTCAAAACACTGACGTCATATCCCTCTTCTTTCGCATCGAGCGATGAAGCCAAAACGCAGTAGTCGGTGGCGATACCGCAAACATCAACCGAGGTCACGCCTAGCTCCTTGATCACTTCAGTGATTGCTTGCCCATCCGGAGTAGTGCCCTCGAATAGCGAATAAGCCGGCTTTCCCTGACCTTTTTGCACGTGCACATCGATCAGCGCCACATCAAGATTTGGGTGGTACTCGGCACCCGAAGTGCCAGACACGCAGTGGACGGGCCAACTGTTGATCCAATCTGGCTCGCTGCCAGGTTGAGCAAAGTGTCCCCCGTTTGAATTGTTGGCGTCATGCCAATCTCTTGAGGCGATGACGACTTCATACTTTTCGCCATTTGCATGCAGATAATTGGTGATTTTCTCCGCCACCGCAACACCACCGCTGCAGGCGAGAGCACCGCCTTCGCAGAAGTCGTTCTGGACGTCGATTATCAGTAGCGCGTGTGACATAAGACAACTTTAAACAAGAAAACCCACCATTTCTGGTGGGCTTTCTTGATGGGATGGTGGAGATGGGGGGAATTGAACCCCCGTCCAAAACAATGATCATGGCACTTCTACGGGTGTAGCTTCACTGAGGTTCTACTCGGCTCCGGCACTAGCATGAAGCGACATATCCGACGAGCCCAGCCTGAGTTTGAGTCCCGAGCAGCCCTAAGGCGTAACTACTCAGCAAGATTTCTAAATGACGCCAGGATCCGTTACGAAATCACAAACGGCCTGACGGACTTCGGGGCTAGTGCTATGCAGCTAGGGCGAAGTCGGTGCTGTTTGATTTGGCACCTATAGTTTGCAGCGGACATTTACGAGTTGACGCTACATTCTCGACCCGCTTCTTCCAGTCGCAATTGCACTGTCGAAACCGATCATCCCCATGTTGAGTTATCAAACGCCCCTTACGAGGCTCAATAAGGATAAGCCCTGCAACAGACATTCACCAGTGCTGCAGCCTGTGAATAGGTTTAGAGTTCCTTGCGAACCAGGATTCCGTCGGCTCCAAGGTCAAGGAAGTCGACGAAGCCGTGCTTTAGGTACATAGAGTATGGTCCGCGGAAGTTGTGTTTAGATTTGTCTTCTGGGCGCACCGGCTTTGCTTCGATTTCGGCAAAGCCCTTCTTGGTGAGATCCTCGATTGCAAAGCCAAGGAGTTCGTTGGCAATCCCCTGACCTCGAAAATCCTCATCGACAACGAAGCAAACCACTCGGGCAAGCTTCTCATCCGCATCGGGCAAGTTGAACAACTTTGATTCACCAGCAGCACACCAAGCCACTACCTTGTCATCTTGATAGGCAAGATACCCCTGCATTTTGCCCTGGTTGATTTTGTCGCAAGAAGATTGGCGAAGAATCGGTTTCGCATCCGATTCACCATCCCATGCCGGCTGGTCATTCAAGAAACTTTGGCAGTAGCAGCCATCCCAATCCGGATCATTTGCGAACGCCCTGTGATCGAAGAAATCTAAGAAGCCGTGGAGATCTTCAGCCTCGAGGGCTTTGATGTTTACCAATCTTTCCCTTTGGTGGACATGGCCCTATCCGATTCACGCTTATCCTGCTGCTCTTTGAGAGTCTGCCGCTTGTCGTATTCCTTCTTGCCTCGAGCAAGTGCGATTTCGACTTTCGCGTAACCGTCTTTGAAGTAGAGACTTAGCGGCACCAGCGTGTATCCGCTCTCTTTGATTTTCCCGGCAAGTTTATTTATCTCGAGACGATTTAGTAGCAACTTGCGTTTACGACGAGTGCCAACGTTATTCCAAGTGCCCTGGGTATATTCCGGAATGTGAACGTTCTCGAGCCAAACTTCGCCGCGCTCGATGGAGGCAAATCCGTCTATAAGAGATGCGCGACCGGCACGCAACGACTTCACTTCAGTGCCTGTTAAAACCAGCCCGGCTTCATAGACATCCTCAATGTGGTAGTCGTGGCGTGCTTTGCGGTTGCTGGCAACCACTTTTTGTCCACGTTCTCTAGGCATAACAACCTATATTCGCAGATAGCGGCGAATAGCTAAACCACTGGCAATTGCAGCCAAAACGATTCCAACCCCAATAAGGATTGGCACCACGATCAGTGCATCGGCAATTCCAACGAAATTCGTGAACGGCAGCCTCTCGGCAAGGTAGCCCTGAACGAAAAATTGCACGACTCCAACCACTGCTGCACTAGCCAGAATCGAACCGATGACTGCTGCGAATACGCCCTCAAGAATGAATGGCGTCTGAATGTAGGTATTGCTGGCACCCACAAGACGCATGATGCCTAGTTCTCGCCTACGAGCAAATGCGGAAAGTCGAATCGTCGTTGAAATAAGTAGAGCCGCTGAAATCAGCATTAGTCCGGCAATCGCGATTGCCGCGAGGCTGGCGGCATTGAGGATCCCAAAGATTTGGTCGAGATACGTGCGTTGATCTCGCACCTCTTCCACCCCGGCGAAACCGGTGAAACTCTCGGTGATGATGGCACTCTGGTTCGGGTCTCTGAGTTTGACCCAATAGGTCTCGTTGAGTTGGCTGGCTTTAACGTATTTAGCCACAGCGTTGCCCTTGAATTGCTGCTGGAATTTTTCGTAGGCCTGCTGGTGATTTTCGAAGTAAAACTTTTCGACGTAAGACGAAAGCGTTGGCGAAGTTAGCTGCGCCTCTACCGCCGACTTCAAATCTGCAGTGGATTCGCCCTGAGGGCATGAGTCTGAAGGTGAAACATCGCTACACATGTAAATAGCTACTTGAGCCTTGTCGTACCAGTAGGTCTTCATCTGTCCGATTTGCATTTGCAGAAGCGAAGCAGTGCCAACGAAAGTTAGTGAAATAAAAGTGACGAGGATCACCGAGATAAGCATCGAGATATTGCGACGAAGACCCTGACGAACCTCGTTGAGGATGTTGCGCATTAGTTGTAACCAGCCGATCGTTGGTCACGGACTATTTGACCTTGGCTCATCTCAACCACACGCTTTTGGAATCGGTCAACAATTCCACGGTCGTGAGTAGCCATGACTACGGTGGTTCCATTCTGATTAATTCGATCAATCAGAGACATAATTTCATCGCTGGTGGCGGGGTCCAAATTTCCAGTTGGCTCGTCAGCCAGTAAGAGTGCGGGTTTGTTCACAATTGCACGCGCTAATGCCACGCGCTGTTGCTCGCCACCCGAAAGTTCGCTTGGTAGTCGATCAGCTTTTTCGTGTAACCCGACCATACGTAAGACATCTGGCACAGCTTCTTGCACAAAGCCCGCCGACTTTCCGATTACTTCAAGGCTGAAAGCGACATTTTGGGCGACAGTCTTATTCGGCAGTAGACGAAAATCTTGAAAAACCACTCCGAGCTTGCGGCGGAAGAAGGGGATGCGACGACTTGGGATTCCGACCAAGTTTTCACCCAGCACAAAGACCGAACCCTTGGAAGGGACGTCCTCGCGAAGCATGAGACGCAACAGAGAGGACTTTCCAGAGCCAGACTGCCCCACCAGGAAAACAAAGTCTCCCTTTTCAATTTCCAGGGAGACGTCGCTTAATGCCGGGCGGTTAGAGCCTCGGTAGTTCTTGGTGACGTTTTCGATGCGGATCATTTGCAACCAGCCTAAATTGGCCGGTGCCGAGGTCTCGGGAGGCTAGGCCGGTGTCTTTAGGCCTGCGACTGCTTGCGCCAGCGTATTCCGGCGGCGATAAAGCCATCCAACTCGCCATCGAAGACTGAAGAGGGATTGTTGACCTCGTACTCGGTCCTGAGGTCCTTGACCATTTGATAGGGGGCGAGCACGTAGGAGCGCATTTGCTCTCCCCAACTCGCCTTAACGTCTCCGGCAATCTGCTTCTTTTTGGCTTCTTCCTCACGACGACGAATCTCTAGAAGTCGTGACTGAAGTACTCGAAGTGCAGCTGCCTTGTTCTGCAGCTGGCTCTTTTCGTTCTGGCAGCTGACCACAATTCCGGTTGGGATGTGGGTTAGGCGTACTGCAGAATCGGTGGTGTTAACAGACTGACCACCAGGGCCACTCGAGCGAAATACATCTACGCGAAGATCATTTTCAGGGATATCAACGACATCCGTCTGCTCAATCAATGGCACCACTTCCACAGCGGCGAATGACGTCTGGCGCTTACCGGCCGCATTGAACGGACTCATGCGCACGAGGCGGTGAGTACCACCCTCAACGCTTAACGTGCCAAACGCAAAAGGAGAATCAACCTCGAAGGTGGCAGATTTAATTCCTGCACCTTCGGCGTAAGAGGTGTCTAGCACCTGTACCGCAAGCTTGTGTTTCTCTGCGTAGCGCAAATACATGCGCAGGAGCATTTCGGCAAAATCGGTGGCATCATCCCCGCCTGCCCCGGATCGAATTGTGACCACGGCGCCGCGTTCATCAAACTCACCGTTTAACAAAGTTTGAACTTCTAAATCGCCAATGAGTTTTTGCAAGTTGGCGAGTTCAGATTTGGCCTCGCCCTGTGTGGCCGAGTCTCCCTCGGAATTTGCCATCTCCACCAGCACTTCGAGATCGTCTATGCGATTGCTGGTTTCCTCAACCTTTTTCACAAGGGCCTGCTTATGTGACAAAGCACTGGTGATTTTTTGTGCGATCTCCTGGTTATCCCAGAGACCTGGCTCTGCTGCCTGCTCTTCAAGTACTCGGATATCTGCAATCAACTTTGGAACATCGATTACCTGCTTGATATCGCCAAGAGTGCTTCGCAACGCGCGAAGATCAGAAGAAAGGTCGATTTCAGACATGGGTTCCAGTTTAAGCGGGTGATAATGGACGGGTGTCCGAAAATCAGCCGTTCAAACTGCGCAGCCTGATTCTCTCTGTTTACGTACCCACGGCACTCTTTTCTATAGGCGAAGGCGCGATATTGCCGATATTGCCAGCGGCTGCCGAAAGTATTGGGGCCAGCCTTCCTGTGGCTGGACTAATTGCCGGACTTCTCATGGTTGGTGTGCTTATGGCGGACCTTCCGGCGGGTGTACTCGTGGCCAGAATTGGCGAACGCAGGGCCATGATTTACTCAGCTCTTTTTTCTGCCCTAGGCATTAGCGCCAGTGTCATTGCACCGAACCTTTTATTTCTTGGCGTTGGTGTATTTCTGGTTGGCTTTGGTCATGCTGTGTTCGGTCTTGCCCGGCAGGTGTACATCGCACAGCATATTCCTTATTCACATCGCGCCAGAGCCCTTTCGATTATTGGCGGGACATTTCGCGTTGGTGCATTTTTTGGCCCGTTACTTGCGGCACTTCTAATTTCTAGTTTCGGAATTTCGTCTGTTTTTATCGCTTCGATGATTCTCTGGACAATCGCAGCAACCGTCGTGTTTTTTACCGATGAAGAAGAAAAGCTTCACGCTGCCTCATCTTTATCTAGAACATTCAAGATTGCCTACCGAGAACGCGAAAAACTCCTCACCGTTGGCATGATCAGCATGATTGTCGCGGTAATGCGTGCGAGTCGAACAATTGGGTTGCCGCTGCTCGCAATCGCAATTGGCATGCCGGCCGAGACAGCAGCCCTCTACATTGGAATCGGTGGAGCGGTTGAACTCTCGCTGTTCTATGTATCTGGGCAAGTGATGGATAAATTTGGTCGCCGCTGGGCCGCCTTCCCCACACTCCTGGGAATGTCAATTGGAAACCTTTTAGTTTTCACCGTGACTGGGCCATCGATGTTTTTGGCAATCACAATTATTCTTTCGATGGCAAATGCCTTCTCGTCTGGTCTCGTTCTAGTGCTCGGGTCCGACGCGGCTCCTGAAGACGCGCGCAGCGAATTCTTGGCGAGCTTCCGACTTATGATCGACACCGGCTCGGCTTTGACCTCTCCCCTAATGTCGGCCCTGATCGTCGTGGCCGGCGCACTTGCACCGGCCATGGCGTTTTTCAGCGGGCTCGGTCTGGTTGGTTTTTGGTTGGCGGCGAAGCACCTACCAGCCACTCAGCGCAGCAAATAACTAGCGTGCGGCGGAGTTAACGCAGATGTCGCGATCAGCGCTGAAGCCAGGAACTGTCATCCACCCCACCCCTCGTCCGCACAGGCGAATTTGCGCCGTTTGACCATCGCCATATTCAAAGTTGGCGAGTGAAAATCGAGTGGATAGTTCCTGCAGCTTTGCCTCAACATCTGCGCTTGACTTCAGATTTTTGGCAATGGAAATCAAGGCGAGCTGGTCTGCCGCTTGCTGCATCGACTCTCGAAGAATGAAACTCGCACAGACCTGAGCAGCCCCTAAAGCAAGTACGAGGCTTAGACCAATCAATCCAACAAAAAAAGGCAACATTGAACCTCTATCGGTTGAGGCAAAATCCCCTTGTTTCAAAGCGGTTACTCCTAACCTGAACGGATACGGCCAAATCGCCGGTAGAAGCACAATGATTATTTAAGACCACCTTGTACTCCGCAACGGAAATTCCAAAGACAGACGCAACTTCCGAAGCCATCGCCTGCCATGACTCCTGGCTCGAAGTTAGTTGGGCTGTTCGCAACACCTGCCTGGCCATGCTTTGAGCGGCAAGCTGGCTACGAAAATCAACTCCAAGTCTCATCAGAAAACCAAAAATCAGCAATTGCGCTGCTAATCCAAAAGCAACGAATTCCAAAATGGCGTTTCCTCTATCACTGCCTAACTTCAACTGGAGTAACCGCCTTAATTTGAACGCGTTTGGTTTGAACATTGAAAAGACTGATGAAAGGGGCATATTGCAACTCCACTCGAGCATTTTCTCCAAGCGAAATGTTCGTTGACACGTCAATCTGCGGCAAGTGTTGTTTGACTTTTTGATTCAGGTAACTCGCTGCAGAAAAATAGTCCTGATCTGCCAAAGCGGCATACCTAGCAGAATCAACGGCAATCACTCGGGCTACGGAGTCAATGTAGCTGTTCAAGAAGAACGTAATTCCAGAGCCGAATAGAAACACGCTGGGTGCGGCCAACATCACAAATTCAACTACTGCTGAACCTCGTTGATAGTTAGAAAGTGGCAACTTTGCTCAACGCCTGCTCAAAAACAGTTTTGAGCGCAGGTCCAGCTATTGACCACATCAGTACAACCAGTCCGGCGGTCATCAGGGTGATCAAAACCCAGCCCGGGACATCACCACGCTCACCGAATAATTTGTGTTTCATATTTCCTCCTTAGATAAGCCCAAGTGAAAGCGATTGACTACTTGGGTACAGCGCAAAGACAACGGTGACGGGACAAATTAGTAGGACCACCGGAATGAGCATTTTGGTTTCATTCACCCCTGCCTGCTGCAGCAGTTTTGCTGTTCGTTTAGCTCTCAGCGATACGGAAAGTGACAAGAGAGATTCAGCGAGTGGGGTTCCCCTTGCTATAGCCAGTGAGAGCTTGTTTGCGAATTCTCTGATCGAATCGGTGGGAATTCTTTCACAGAGGGCGGATAATTCCACCGACATTTGTCCGCCGAGATTTAGTCTTTGGCTTAGGTACTTCAATTCTCTGGAGAGAGCGCCGCCAGAAATTTCAGTTACGTGATCCAGTGCAACAAAAAGCGATTGTCCAGACTGAAGAACGGCAACTAACACGGCTGCAAACTCTGTCAGCTGAAAATCAACTTCGGAAGCTAATTCTTTGGAAAGTTTTCTGATTCTTTTGGTGCCAGACTCTTTTGAGATCGAGTTCGCACCAGGAGCCAGACCCGCAATTCGCGAATAGAGTTTTCCGCGATTTTTAGCGACTTCTATGAACATAATCGTCGCAAGGACGAGGCACGCAAATACAAGTGTCAAAGAAATGGTTTTCATGCAAAGACTCTCGATGTAAATGTGGTCTTACCTATTCGATAGACCAACCAAAGAGCGAACGATGACGCCACCAGACCGATAAGCAAAATTGATGTACCTGTGCTCGCTCGATAAATTTCAGCGTTTTCCGAGCGCAGCGAAAGCACCGTGACGATGAGCCAGGGTGCGGCCACCGCCAATTTGGCCGTACCGAAAACCCAGCCTTGCTTTGCCGCCAGTTCTCGCTGAAGATTTGTCTCTCCGCGCAAACTGGTCGCTTGATTACGCAGCGAAGATACATACCCCGCACTACCAAACTGATTAGTAATAACAATCAGCTCAATCGTGGCGTCAGCAGCCGGATTAGCCAGCTGCCCTTTTAGTTTTCGAAGCGACTCATCTAGCCCGATGCCTGAGTCAATTTCTCGACAGCACTGCGCAAATTCGCGACTAACAAATAAATGCTCGGATTCGGCTAAGTCCCTCAAGGATTCGAGAATTGACATTCCCGAGATGGCTGCAGATTCGAGCGATTCCAGAACTATTGGCCAGGCTTCAAGTATCTGTTTTTGTCTGCGATTAGCTTTTTGCACGACATACTCGTACTCGATAGCTATTACCGCTACTGCCACTGCGAGAGTAAGGCCTGGTACTGCCAGCCACTCATTTAGGACGCCTGCAATCGCAAGGGAAATGGTGATACCGATGGCTAGATCCCTCAGCGGTTTCTTCGAACCGGCCGCCTCAACTAGCCTCAGAATCGATTCAGGCGTCATTTGCTTGATCCAGAAGTTCAATCTCGGGCCTGCCAGCTCGGCTTTTTACCAATCCGATTTCCTTGACGAATCTCTGGCCGCCGGCACCCATTGAGCAGTGGACAACGAGGTTGACGCATGCAGCCACCGTTTTTTCGACGAATTCTGCCGAAATGTTGGCACCGGCAAGTAACGGGAGGGTACAAAGTTTTTGAATAGCTTCCGCGGAGGAGTTTGCGTGAATAGTGCATAAGCCTGGGATGCCCGAGTTCATCGCGATCAGTAAGTCCAAACTCTCT
>JACCDK010233573.1_pt1 | contig 15303 bp, 14 predicted proteins | sample 7445871 | NCBI WGS metagenome assembly JACCDK01 (sample SAMN15323436, study PRJNA562643) | freshwater metagenome | isolation source: river surface water | place: USA:Blue River Watershed | collected 2017-08-15 | reverse complement strand
CGCGCGCGGGCGCTGGCCGATCACGTCCGCTCGATGCGCAATCATGTGCAGACGCTGGGCGCGAAGAGCTACCAGTCGCAGTTCGAGGACGCGCCCGATTACGTGGTGATGTTCGTGCCGGGCGAGCATTTCGTCGCCGCCGCGCTCGAGGCCGATCCCGACCTCTGGAACTTCGCCTTCGACAAGCGCGTGCTGCTGGCGACCCCGACCAATCTGGTCGCCATCGCCCGCACGGTGGCGCAGGTCTGGCGGCAGGACGGCCTCGCCAAGGAAGCCCAGGAGATCGGCCGGATGGGGGCGGAGCTCTATGATCGCCTCGCCACCGCCGCCGAGCATCTCAAGCGCGTCGGTAGCGGCCTGGATTCGGCGGTGAACAACTACAACAAGTTTGTGGGCTCCTTCGAACGCAACGTCCTGTCCTCCGGGCGGCGGCTGGCGGAAAAGGGCGTCGAGATCGGCAAGCGCGAAATCGACGAGGTGCCGCTGGTGGCAAGCGCCCCGCGCTACAATGCCGATGATCTTGCAGCGCTCGAAGCACCTGATAGGCGGAGCGAAAGCGAGAATCGCGACGCAGCGGAGTAGGGTGCATGGGTGACGGGGGATCGGGCTGGCAGCTGGCGCAGATCAATATCGGCAAGCTGCTCGCACCCGAGGGTGACGCGCGGGTTCAGCCCTTCTTCGACGCGCTCGAGCGGATCAATGCCCTCGCCGATGCCTCCCCCGGCTTCATCTGGCGGCTTCAGGGCGACAGCGGCAATGCGACCGAGTTCAGCATTGCCTCCGATCCGCTGCTGCTGCTCAATATGTCGGTGTGGCAGGACGCGGAATCGCTGTTCGACTTCGTCTATCGCTCCGGCCACACGCCCGAAATGGCGCGGCGGAGGGACTATTTCCACCGCTTCGAGGGCGCCTATCAGGCGCTGTGGTGGGTTCCGCAAGGCCATCGCCCCTCGGTTGACGAGGGCCTCTCGCGGCTGTGGATGCTCGACCGCTACGGCCCGACGCCGCAGGCCTTCAGCTTCAAGGCGCGCTTTCCGAGACCCGGCGAGGGGGCTTCGCCGGTCGACATGAAGCCCGATCCCTGGTGCATCGGTAACGCCTGAGCGGCGGCGGCTTTCCTGCTGCTCCGGCCCCTGCCACCATCCGGACCGGCTCTTTCGCATCGTCCGTCTGCTCTCCCCACCCGGAAAGGGATAATGCACGCCTCTCCCCTGTCCGCCCGCTCCCGGACTTCCGAAACAAAACGTTGAATAAACGCGGGAATAAGCTCTTCCGAGAACCGGACACGGTGTCCGCTTTGTGCGCTTCAAGCGTCCAGCGCCGCCAGCACCTCGTAGGCCAGCACCGCCCCGGCGACAGCGGCATTGAGCGAATCCGCGCGGCCCTTCATCGGCATGGTCACGCGCAGGTCGCAGGCCATCTCGTAGTCCTCGGGCAGTCCCTGCGATTCGTTGCCGACAAGGATGAAGCACGGCGCCGCGTAGGCCGCCCCGCGATAGGGCACCGCATCGCGCAAGGAGGCCGCGACCAGCTGGCCCTCTCCGCCGCGCAGCCAGGGCAGGAATTCGTCCCACCGCGCCTGCGCGAGGCCCACGGTGAACACCGCGCCCATGCTCGCGCGCACGGCCTCGGCGCTGAAGGGATCGGCGCAGTCGTCGATCAGGATCAGCCCGCCTGCGCCCACCGCGTCGCAGGTCCGCAGCATCGTGCCGAGATTGCCCGGATCGCGCAGCGCCTGCGCCGCGAGCCAGATCGGCGCGGCCTTGCGGTCAAGCCTGGCGAGGGACGTGTCCCACTCGTCGAACACGCCGGCGACGCTCTGGGCGTTCTCCTTGCCGGTGATCTTGGAGAGGATGTCGGGCGTGGTGGCGATCACCTCGCCGCCCGCTGCCACAACGTCAGCCTCAAGCCGTTCCAGCAGATGGTGCTCGCGCCCCTCGGCCATCACCAGCACGCGCGGCACACGGCCCGAGGCCCGTGCATCCTCGATCAGCCGCAGCCCCTCGACCAGAAACTGGCCGCTGCGCCTCCGCTGCTTCTTGTCCCGCAGCGAGCGCAGGTATTTGACGGTCGGATTGGAAAAGCCGGTGATGTGCTTGCGCATGATGGCCCGCCTACGCGAACCGGCCAGCGCGTGCTAGTCCTCGCCGAAGCCGTCGGCCACCAGCGCGACCAGATCCGCGAGCACGGCGTCGGCATTCTCGCCCTCGACCGCCACCTCCACCGTATCGCCCTTGGCGGCGCCGAGCATCATCAACCCGAGGATCGAGCCGCCCGCCGCACTGTGCGGGGCCTTGGAGACGGTGACTTTCACGCCCTCGGGCAGGGTGGCCACCGCGCCGACGAACTTGGCGCTGGCGCGCGCGTGCAGCCCGCGGCGGTTGACGATGGTGACGCTCTGCCTTGCCTCCCCCACGGCGGCTTCCCCCTAGGCCTTCGCCCGTGCCGGCGGCGTGTCCTGCCCGAGCAGCTCGCTGGCGATGGTGATGTAGTTGCGACCGGCGGTCTGCGCGGCATGGACCGCCGCGGTGACATCCATCGATTTCCTCGCCCCGGCGAGGCGGATCAGCATCGGCAGGTTGATGCCAGCGATGACCGCGACATGGCCCGCATCGAGCAGCGAGATCGCCAGGTTCGAAGGGGTGCCACCGAACAGGTCGGTGAGAACGATGACGCCCTGGCCGGTGTCGACGGCGGAGATGGCACCGGCGATGTCGGCGCGGCGCTGCTCCATGTCGTCATTGGGGCCGATGCAGACCGTGACGATCGCGTCCTGCGGCCCGACCACGTGCTCCATGGCCTCGACAAACTGGTCCGCGAGGCGGCCATGGGTTACCAGGATCAAGCCGATCATGCGTGAAAAAGGGTCCGTCATCTGCCCGCAGGGGCGTGCCTTAAGCGTTTATACCTGAACCGGCAATGCGCCTTCGCGCTCCTGCCGGATTTCCCGACGCGGCCTAGCGGCGATCCCGTTCGACGGCATCGGCCACGCGCGAGCCAAGGTTGCGGTGGCGGACAGTGGGCGAAAATCCCGCGCCGCGCAAGGCCTCAGCCATGCGTTCGGCGGTGTAGACCGAACGATGCTTGCCGCCGGTGCAGCCGAAGGCGATCTGGACATAGGGTTTTCCTTGTGCAGCGTAGCGCGGCAGCAGCAGCAGCAGCAGGTCGCGGATCCGGGCGAAGGCCTCGGCGAAGGCCGGGTCGCGCTTGATATGCTCCCCCACCGCCGGATCCTGCCCGGTCTGCTCCCGCAATTCGGGCACCCAGTGCGGATTGTCGAGGAAGCGCATGTCGAAAACGAGGTCCGCGAGCGGCGGCATACCGCGCGCAAAGCCGAAGCTCGACAGGGTCAGCGTCAGCGCCGTGGCGGCATCGCTGGGAGCGAACAACTCGCGGATCCGCGCCTGGAGGTCATTGCTGGTGAGCGCGGTGGTGTCGATCATTACCTCGGCCCATTGTCGCAGGGGCTCGAGCAGTTCGCGTTCCGCGGCGATGCCTTCCAGCACGGGACGCCCCGCAGCCATGGGATGGCGGCGGCGGGTTTCGTTGAAACGCCGTTCGAGCTCGCCCCCGGCGCAATCGAGGAACAGGAAAGTGAGCGCGATATCCGGCCTTTCGCCGAGACTCCTCACCAGAGCGATCACGTCGGAGGGCACGAAGCCGCGGGTGCGCGAATCGAAACCGATCGCCAGCGGCCCGCGCGCCTCGGCGGGTGCCGCGACAAGGCGCTTCAGCATCCGAACGGGCAGGTTGTCGATCGTCTCCCAGCCGAGATCCTCGAGCACCGCGAGCGCGGTCGACTTGCCAGCCCCGGCGAGCCCGGTGACCAGCAGAAGCTGCTGCGGCGGCGCAGGGGTCTTGGGCGAGTCTGGGGCGTCGGGCGCGGTCATGGACCTATTCTGGCGCTTCGATGGCGTGAAGTGAAGCGGCTCCGGGCACGAGGCCGTGGAGATGCAGCGCCCATTCGGCGCGCCGGGCAGGAGCAATCGCGCCCGGATCGAAGGCGAGCACCGGAACTGCGACGCCGGCGATGACGCGCGTGGGAAGCGGCGCGGGCGGCAGGCGTTCCGGCACTGGCCCGCCGATCGCGAGGATCAGTGCCACCGGTGCGGGGGGGGCGACGGCGAGGCTGGCCAGACCCACCCCGCGCACTTCGATCAGGCCTGCGATGTTCGGCGGGGGCGAGGCGATCAGCCGGCCACCTTGCCTTTGCAGTGTCACGGCATCGTCGCCGATCAGCCCGGCACCGCGATCGATGAGCGCCAGCGCAAGGCTGGACTTGCCGCTGCCGGGCGGCCCCTCGATCAGCAGCGCGCGCCCCGCAATCGATACGGCGCTCGCTTGCAATACCAGAGGCGCATCACCGCTCACGGCGCAGCCGGAAGCGACAGGCGCAGACACGCGCCGCCCGCGCCGTCAGGCCGGGCTTCGGCGGTAAGCGTGCCGTCGTGCGCCTCGGCGATGGCGCGGCCGATCGCGAGGCCGAGGCCGGAATGATTGCCGAAGCTCTCGCCCTCGGGCCGGTCGGAATGGAAGCGCCGGAACACCGCATCGCGCCGTTCGGGAGCAATGCCCGGCCCCTCGTCGCAGACTTCGGTGACGATCCGGCGCCCGGCGCGGTTGATGGTGACGCTGACCACGCCGTCGGGCGGCGAGAACGACACAGCGTTGTCGATCAGGTTTTCCGCGACCCGCTCAAGCTGGCTCGGCACGCCCATCACGCGTTGGTTCCCGCTCCCCGCGTCGAGCACGAGCTGCCGCCCGCCATTCATCCCCCGGTCCTCGCGGCTGCGGATGAGGTTGGCGAAGAGTTCGGTGAGATCGACAATCTCGAGCTTGGCGCGGCTGATCTCGGCATCGACCCGGCTCGCGGCGGCGATCTCGGTGACCAGGCGGTCGATGCGGCGCACATCGTGCGTGGCGATGCCGATGAGTTCGGCGCGCAGGGCCGGGTCCTCGACGCGCGGCAGGGTGTCGATCGCGCTGCGCAGCGAGGCGAGGGGGTTCTTGATCTCGTGGGCGACATCGGCCGCGAAGCTGTCGACCGCGTCGATGCGCTGCCGCAGCGCGCCGGTCATGTCGGACACGGCGCGGGCAAGCAGGCCGATCTCGTCGCTGCGCTGAGGCAGTCGCGGCACCTCGACCTCGCGGTCGCGCCCCTGCTTCACCCTGACCGCGGCGCGGGCAAGCAGGCGCAGCGGGGTGACGATGGTGCGCGCCAGGAACAGCGAGAGCAGCGCCGATGCGGTCATCACGAGCAGCACCGCAACGCCCAGCGTCGAGCGCGCCGCGCGCACGCTGTCGGTGATGTCGACCGCATTGCGCACCGTCAGCAGGGTCGCACCCTGCAGGCCCACAGGCACCGCGGCAGTGATGACCGGTGTCCCGTCGTGCCAGTCGTAGAGGCGAACCTGCGAGAGGCCGAGCTCGCGTGCACGGGCGAGTTCGGGCCAGGCGTCGGCTTCCTGGGCTTCGGGCTCGACATAGTCCTTCACCGCCTCGGCGCTGACGATGGTGTCGATGGTGCGGTCCAGCCAGCGCGAGAAGCGCTGTTCCCAATCGTCATCGCTGATGTCGTTGAACCGGAACGAGGGGTCGGCCAGCGCGAAGCTGTCGGCGGTGAGGCGGCCCTTCGCGTCGAAGGTGCGCAGCCGCAGCCGCTGTTCCTTGCCGATCTGGACAAGCAGCGCCTCATGCCGCGCCCGGCTCGCACCGGCGAGGGCCTCGGCGGTGATCTGGGCTTCGATGCGGGCAAGCTTGAAACGCTCGTTGACGAGCTGCGTGCGGTAGCTGTCGAGGTAGAACAGCCCGCCACTCAGGAACAGCAGCGGCAGGATGTTGACCGCGAGGATGCGTGCGGTGAGCGTGAAGCGTCCCGTCGCGCTGACCTGTTCGCTTCCTGCGGCCGCCCCGCGCTTGCCCTTAGCCATCGGTGAAGCTGTAGCCCGCTCCGTAGAGCGTATCGATGGCATCGAAGGCGGGATCGACCACCCGGAACTTGCGCCGCATCCGCTTGATGTGGCTGTCGACCGTGCGATCATCGACGAAGACGTCGTCCGGATAGGCCGCATCCATCAGCTGGTTGCGGCTCTTGATGACGCCGGGGCGGATCGCGAGCGCCTCGAGGATCAGGAATTCGGTCACGGTAAGGCTGACCGGCTGGTCTGCCCAGGTCACATGATGGCGCGCAGGATCCATGAACAGCCGCCCGCGGACCAGGCTGGCGGTCTGGGAATCGTCGGGCTCGGCAGGCGTGTCTCCCGCCGCCAGCGGCTCGGCGCGGCGCAGGATCGCGCGGATGCGGGCGATCAGCAGGCGCAGGCTGAAGGGCTTGGCGATATAGTCATCCGCGCCCAGTTCGAGCCCGGCCTCCTCGTCGCTCTCGTCGTCCTTGCTGGTGAGAAAGATGACCGGCAGCGCCGATTGCTCGCGCAGGCGCCGTAGCAGTTCCATGCCGTCCATATTGGGCATCTTGATGTCGAAAACCGCCAGGTCCGGCGGATTGTCGAGCAACGCCTTCAGCGCGGTCTCCCCGTCCGAATAGAGGCGGGTGGCAAAGCCCTCGGCCTGGAGCGCGATCGAGACGGTGGTGAGGATGTTGCGATCATCATCAACCAGCGCGATCTGCTGGCCGCGGGCCTGTGCGCACGCACCGCCGCCGCCGCCGTCCGGCGCGCCGGTGGCGGGCAGGGCATCGGTGGTGCTGTCAGGCATGGGCTCTCATCCTCGCTTGCCGCCGCGCTTGCATGTGCCTTGGGTAGCGCCATCCGGCGCTGCCCGCAACGCCGCGCGGATCGTCGCAGGCAAAGGGCATTCGGGCGCGGATCAACAGGCCGTTCGCGCACCTGTTTGACGTAGGGGCAACGGCGAATTACAGGGCGCGTGACGAGGGATCGGTCGCGCTGTCAGCTCCGCCTGCGCCCCAGGTTGCATACGTATGCGCACCTGCTACGGGATGTGACTGGAAGGCGCATGGATTCGGCGGAACAGTCCGGTCGGCCCTTCTGTGAACCATGTCCTGCCGCCTTCGCCCGGAGACGCTACCTTGACCTCGCTCGCCACCCCGCTTTCCGCCCAGAACCTCAAGACCGGCGCGCGCATTCACGCCAATCTCGGCACCGCCGCCTTGGTCGAACATGCGCTGACGCGGGGTGAGGGCAAGCTCACCAAGCACGGCGCCCTGCTGGTCGATACCGGCAAGTTCACCGGCCGCAGCGTCAAGGACAAGTACATCGTCCGCGATGCCGAGACCGAGAACACGATCAACTGGGGCACGGTCAACCAGCCCATGAGCGAGGCGCACTTCGCCAACCTCAAGGAAGATTTCCTCAAGGAACTCGAAGGCCAGCAGGAGCTCTACGTCGCCGACCTGTTCGGCGGGTCGCAGCCCGAATACCGGGTCAATGTGCGCGTCATCAACCAGATGGCCTGGCACAACCTGTTCATCCGCACCCTGCTGGTGCGCCCCACCGCCGACGAACTGGCGGGCTTCGTCCCCGAATACACCATCATCAACCTGCCGAGCTTCAAGGCGAACCCCGAACGCCACGGCTGCCGCAGCGACACCGTGATCGCGGTGAGCTTCACCGAGAAGCTGATCCTCATCGGCAACACCGAATACTCGGGCGAGATGAAGAAGGGCGTGTTCGGCCTCCTCAATTACCTCCTGCCCGCGCAGGGGGTGATGCCGATGCACTGCTCGGCCAATATCGGCCAGGACGGCAAGAGCGCGATCTTCTTCGGCCTGTCGGGCACCGGCAAGACCACCCTTTCCGCCGACGCGAGCCGCACCCTCATCGGCGATGACGAGCACGGCTGGTCGGACACCGCGGTCTTCAACTTCGAGGGCGGCTGCTACGCCAAGATGATCAACCTCTCGGCGGAAGGCGAGCCGGAGATCTATGCCACCACCAAGATGTTCGGCACGATCCTCGAGAACGTGACGATGGACGAGGCGACGCGCGAGCTCGACTTCACCGACGGCAGCAAGACCGAGAACACCCGCGGCGCCTATCCGATCGAGTTCATCCCCAACACCTCGGAAAAGAACCTCGGCCCGGCGCCTTCGAACGTGATCATGCTCACCGCCGATGCCTTCGGCGTGCTGCCCCCGATCGCGCGGCTGACCGCCGATCAGGCGATGTACTACTTCCTTTCCGGCTATACCGCGAAGGTCGCCGGCACCGAAATCGGCGTGACCGAGCCGGAAGCGACCTTCTCGACCTGCTTCGGCGCCGCCTTCATGCCGCGTCACCCTTCTGTCTATGGCAACCTCCTCAAGGAGCGCATCGCCAAGGGCGGGGCCCAATGCTGGCTGGTCAACACCGGCTGGACCGGCGGCAAGTACGGCACCGGCAGCCGGATGCCGATCAAGGCCACCCGCGCCCTGCTCAACGCGGTGCTCGACGGAAAGATGGACGAGGTCGAGTTCCGCAAGGACCCCAATTTCGGCTTCGACGTTCCGGTCCATGTGCCGGTGCTCGCCGAGGCGGGGATCGACCAGACGATCCTCGATCCGCGCAGCACCTGGGCTGACAAGGCCGAGTATGACGCGACCGCCAAGAAGCTGGTGCAGCTGTTCATCGACAACTTCGCCCAGTTCGAAGCCCATGTCGATGAAGGCGTGCGCCAGGCTGCGCCGGCACCCGCCGCGGCCTGATCGCCGGGCTATACGGGAATGGAGGGGCGGGCGCGGGTCCGCCCCTTTTCTATGGGGCCGCTGCGGCGGCCTCGGGCTCCCGCTCTTTCCCGGCCTCGCGCAGCTTGCGCATGTCCACGTCGGTCCCGTCCGCGACGCCCTCGATCAGGCCGACGAGCTGCCTGGCCGCTGCCGCCGCCGGACCGCCGTGCGGATTGGCTGCGACCGGCGCAAGGAAGGCGCGCGCGATCGAATGGCTGCCTTCCTGGATCAGCATCATCCCGGCATTGATCTGCAAGCCCTGATCGAAGGGCGCCAGCGTCGCCGCCCTCTTGAGCGCGGCGCGGGCGTTCTCGTTGGGCTTGACCCCGCGCTCGACCTGCGCGCGGTAGAAGTAGATCAGCGGCAGCGGGTGATCGTTCTCCAGCCTGTTGAGCGCGACGAAGGGCTTCACCGCTGCCGCATAGGCCGCCGCCTTGTTGTCCGCCGCCGCAGCCTGGCGGAACAGCGCGTAGCCTTTCTGGATATAGGCATTGGTGCGCGCCGGATCGCGGGCGAGCGCGCCATCGGCAGCGGCAATCGCGGCGTCATCATTGCCGGCATCATACTCCGCCTCGGCCAGTGCCGTCAGCACCCCTGCATCCCCTGGAAAGCGTGCCGCCACCGCCCGTGCCTCGGCCACGATGGCCGCAGCCTCCTCCTTGCCCACGCCGCGCTGCGAACGGATCTGGAGCGGCATCACCGCCGCTTCGCCCGCCGAAAGCGGGCGCAAGGTGATCGTGCCGGTGCGCAGCTTGTCGGGCGATAGCGAGAAAGAGAACATCCGTTCGCGCAGGTAGCCCTTGAGCTCGCGCTCCAGCTTGTCGAGATCGCCGAACGTCTTCTCGCCCGCTTCCTTCTGGCCGAGCCCCTCGAAAAGGGCGATCTGGTAGTCGCGCAGCTGCCCCTGGCGGGCCTCGTTGAAGGTCAGGTAGTGATAGAGCAGCCAGCTCTTGGCGTAGAAGGTGTCGTAGCCCTTGACCTTCTTCTGCTCGTAGAGCGCCGGGTCGATCAGTTCGCGCACATGGACCGGATCGGCAAAGGCGATGTCGCCGGCGCGGTGCTGCGCGGGCCGGCCGATCAGCAGGCTGCCGTCATCATTGAAGCTTGCTGCGGCAAAGAACTCCGCTGCCCCCTCGTTCAGCCAGCGCGGCAGGGCGAGCGGCGAGGAGGACATCAGGAAGTGGTGGGCATATTCGTGGAGCAGGATGACGGTCGAGAAATCGGGGTAGCCGCGCTGGTTGCGGATATCCTGCACGAAGGCGCGGCTGCCCCCGGCGCGCGGCACGTAGAACCCGCCAATGGTCTTGCTGCCCGACAGCGAGCGCATCTCCTTCTTGCCCCCCACGACATAGATCGTCACGCGGTTCGAAGGGCTGGGCAGATCGGTCTCGCGCTTGGTCAGGAAGGCCATGGCGCTGTGATAGCGCTCGAGGTTTTCCGAGAAGCGCCGGATGTCGGCCTCCTTGTCGTCGGCATAGATGACGAAGTGATCGCTCGAAGCCTCGTACCATTCGGCGTGCGCCGGCCCGGCGAGGCCGACGAGCGCGGCGATGGCGAGGACAAGGCGCTCAATCCGGCTGTTCATGCGATGCGTCCCCTGCCGCGCAGTGTCCCGGTCCTGCGCTTTACTGGACGAGAATAAGCAAACAGCTTCTTTCTTTCCAGAGGCTTGCGGTGAAAGGGGGCTCGGGCTCTGGGGCGGCAGGGCGCCCGTGCCTACCCCTTTGCCCCTGCGATGTAGCGGCTCACCGTGTTCGCCATGACCGAGAGCGGCGCATTGCCGCCCAGCACCACGGCGGTGTTGAACGCCTTGAGGTCGTAGGCGCTGCCCAGTTCGGCCTCGGCGCGGGCGCGCTGGCGGACGATCTCGGAATGGCCGATCTTGTAGCCGCAGGCCTGCCCCGGCCAGGAGCAATAGCGGTCGACCTCCGAGGCCACTTCCTCGACCTTCGAGCCGTTCTCCTCGACGAAGAACTGGCGGCCCTGTTCGCGCGTCCAGCGTTTCGAATGGAGGCCGGTGTCGACCACCAGGCGGCAGGCGCGGAAGGCGAGGCTTTGCAGGTATCCCAGCCGTCCGACCTTGAAGTCGTCATAGGCGCCCAGCTCGTCGGCAAGCTGTTCGGCATAGAGCGCCCAGCCTTCCGAGAAGGCGTTGAAGGCGAGGATCGAGCGGATCAGCGGCAGGCGGTTGGAGAACTCGCCTTCCCACACGTGCCCCGGGATGCTCTCGTGGAAGGTGAGGTCGGCAAGGTCGTACTTGCGGTGGAGGTCGGTGGTCCTGAGGTTGATCCAGAACCGGCCCGGGATCGAGCCGTCCTTGCTGCCCGCCCCGCCATAGGCGCCCGGTGCGCCGGGCTCCTCGGCCAGCGCGATGCGGCGCACTTCCATGTTGGGATCGACCAGCGTGTTGAACGCGCGCGGCATCTGCGCCCTGATCCACTTGAGGCGATCATCGATGAAGGCGAAAATCTCCGCTCGGCCCGGATCGCCCTCGGCAAACTTGTAGCGCGGGTCTTCGGCCAGAGCGTTCATCCGCGCGCCGACGCTGCCCTTGGTATAGCCGATTTCCTTGAGGATCACGTCCATCCGGGCGTGAAGCTCCCTCAGCTCCTCGCGCCCGCGCTGGTGGATCTCGTCAGGGGTGAGCCGCGTGGTGGTCGAGGCGCGGATCGCCCAGTCGTAATACTCCTCGCCGCGCGGCTGCGACCACACCCCGGCGAAGTCCTTGGCGACGGCGCGCTCGGCCTTGAGCTCGGCAAGCTGGCGTTCGAGCGCGGGGACGATTCCGCTGGAGACGATCCTTTCGGCCTGCGCGACGGCGGTCTGTGCGCCATCGATCTTCGCGGCCCCGAGCGGACCGGCATAGCTTTCCCTGGCGTCCGCTATGCTCGCTTCCATCTGCCTGATCGCCTTGTCGAGCAGGAAGGCGGGCGGGACCACGCCCATCCCGCGCGCTTCGCGGATGCGTTCGAGCTCGCCATCGAGGATCGCCGGCACTTCGGCGAGGCGGTTCATGTAGGGGCCGATGTCCTCACCCGTCTTGAGCGGCTGGGTCGCGGCGAAGAAGTTCGGCATGTCGATATAGCCGCCGACGTTCTGGATCACCGGGTAGGGCGAATTGCGCCAGCTTCCCACGGCGACATCGCCATAGGGCAGGGCCATCCCTTCCAGAGCACGGGTGAAGGCGGTTTCGACCACCTCGAAGCCGATCTGCTGGTCGCTGGTCAGCCCCGCCTTGGGATAGGCGTGCACTTCGGCGACAAGCGCCTTGAGGGTCGCGGCATAGTTGGCGCGGCCCTCGGCCCCGACCGTGCCGAAGGTCGAGCGCCAGGCAGCATATTCCCCCGTGTCGACCCCGAGGCCGGTGGCGCGGCCCGGCTCGTGGGCGAGCATCCGGTAGGCGATCGCATCGAGCGCGGCATCGGGGGCAAGGCCCCTGATCGGGCCGGCGACGCTGGCCGGCGCAGGCCCCCCGGCGGCGCAGGCCGGCAACAGGGCGATGGCGGATACGCCGCCCAGCCCGGCAAGGGTCTGGCGGCGGGTGATCTTGGGTGTGCTCTCTCTCATGGGGCAGGGGTTTGGCGGCGGGTCATCCCCAAGTCAATTGCACGGCCCGGCCCTGGCGCGCTAAGGGCGGGCCATGACCGAGATCGTGCTTTCCATCATGATGCTCGCCGCCCTTGCGCTGGTCGCGGGCGCTGCGGTGCTGTGGCGCCGCACCGGCGAGGTGAAGAACCCCGCTCTCATGGTGCTGCTCGCAGCCATCGCGGTGATCAACGTGCTGATCTGGACGCTGCCCACGGCCGGCGGCGAGGCACCCATCGCGCAGATCAGGACCGCCGGGGAAGGCTGACGGGCGTTCACCACGGGTGCCCGAATCTTGTCGACGCCGCGGGCGTCGCAAGGCCCGGAGGCCTTGAGGCAGCGCCGGGGACGTGGTCGCGGAGGCGACCCCGCAACCGGGGGCACTTACTTGATCGGGCAGTCCGGGCTCAGGCGGAAATCGAGATAATTGTCGACCGAGCGCATCAGATCGTCGAGTTCATTCTCGAAGAAGTGGTTGGCGCGCGGGATTTCCTCGTGGTGGATGGTGATGTGCTTCTGGGTGCGCAGCTTGTCGACCAGCTTCTGCACCGCACCCGGCTGCACCACCGTATCGGCCGCGCCCTGCACGAAGATGCCGCTGGCGGGGCAGGGGGCGAGGAAGGAGAAATCATACATGTTGGCGGGCGGCGCGACCGAGATGAAGCCGCGCACTTCGGGACGGCGCATCAGGAGCTGCATCCCGATCAGCGCACCGAAGCTGTAGCCCGCGATCCAGGTGCTCTGCGCCTCGGGGTGGATCGATTGCACCCAGTCGAGCGCGGAGGCCGCGTCGCTCAGCTCACCGATGCCGCTGTCGAAGGAGCCTTGCGAGCGCCCCACGCCGCGGAAATTGAAGCGCAGCGTGGCAAAGCCGCGGTCGGCAAAAGTCTTGTAGAGCCGCTGCACGATCCGGTCGTTCATCGTGCCGCCGCCCTCGGGGTGCGGGTGCAGGATCATCGCCACCGGCGCGCGCGGGCGCGGGGGCGGGGAGAAACGGCCTTCAAGGCGGCCTTCGGGGCCGGGGAAGATCACGGACGGCATGGCTTGACCCAATCGCGAATGGTGGCGCCGCGCCGGGTGGCGCACAGCTTTGCGCGCCTATATAGGCGGGCCCGCGCAAATCGCAATTTTTTCACGAGGGCTGAACTATTCCCGAACGGGTCTATCTCGATCACGCCGCCACCAGCCCGCTGCACCCCGAGGCGCGTGCGGCGATGGAGGAGGGCTTCCGGCTGTGGGCCAATCCGTCTTCGCCCCATGCAGAAGGCCGCAAGGCGCGCGCCGCGCTGGAGGACGCGCGCGAGCGGATCAAGCGGGCGCTGGGGGTGGCCCAGGGAGACAAAAACCACGAGCTGATCTTCACTTCCGGGGCGAGCGAGGCTTTGTGGATCGCGCTCAACCGGGCGAAGGTGGAGCGAAGGATCGTCAGCGCGGTCGAGCACGATGCGGTGTTTCGGGCCGCGCCTGATGCGGAAATGTTCACCGGAGACGAGATCCTTGGCGCGGGCACGCTGCTTGCGCTCCAGCACGTAAATTCGGAAACCGGCACGACCAATCCGGTCGGCGCGACGGCTGCGGCCCTGCGGGAGAGCGGCGCATGGCTCCTTTCGGATTGCGCGCAATCTGCCGGAAAGCTGGCCCTGCCCGATGCCGACCTGCTCGTGGTCAGCGCCCACAAGTTCGGCGGACCGATCGGGGTGGGGGCATTGCTGGTGCGTGATTTCGCACTGCTCGAACCTTCCGGCGGGCACGAGCGGGGCTATCGGCAGGGAACCGAGAACCTGCCCGGCGCGCTCGGCATGGTGGCGGCGCTGGAGGCGGGCGATTGGGCGACCACGCCCGCGCAGCGCGCGGCCTTCGCCGGGCGGGTCGCAGAACAGCGCCTGATCATCGGTGAACAGGTCGATTACATCTTCGCCCTGGCCCATCCCACCATGAGCGCACAGGCCCTCCTGATCCGGCTCGACGCCTTGGGCTTTGCCGTCTCGGCAGGGAGCGCGTGCTCCTCGGGGACGCTCAAGAAAAGCCGGGTGCTCGATGCCTTCGGGGTGCCTGACGACGTCGCGGCGCGGACGATCCGGGTGAGCCTGGGGTGGTCAACCACGCCCGAGGATCTGGAGCGGTTTGCCGAGGCCTGGGCTTCGCTATGCTAGACCCTGTCGTCTCCCCGGGCTTGACCCGGGGCCCCGCGTTTTTGTGTGCTGCACGCCCTCCGGCGTGCAGTCCTCGGCGCTGTTCCTCCGCTACGCTCCGGGCGCCTGCGGGCGGGCAGTCGCCCTTGCGGCCCGTCCGGTGGCGGGCCGAGGCTCTTTCCTCGCTACAGGGGAAGTAGCCCCATGATCTACCTCGACTACCAGGCCACCACCCCGCTCGCGCCCGAAGCGCGCGAGGCGATGCTGCGCTGGCTCGGCGGGCCGGAGAGCGAGACTTTCGGCAATCCCCACAGCCCCCACCGCATGGGCCGCATGGCCGCCGCGGCGGTCGAGGCCGCGCGCGATCAGGTTGCAGCGCTCATGCCGGCGGGCGGGCGGGTGGTGTTCACCTCGGGCGCGACCGAGGCGCTCAACATGGTGCTGCTCGGCACCCGAGGCGACGTCATCACCTTCGCCACCGAACACGCTGCGGTGCTCGATTGCCAGCGCGCTGTCGAGGCGCAGGGGCGGGGCTTCACCGTGCTCCCTGTCCGGCCCGATGGCCGGGCCGATTGCGATGCGCTGCGGGCCGCGATCACGGCGCAGACCGGGCTTGTGGCGATCATGGCGGTCAATAACGAGATCGGAGTGGTGCACCCGCTTGCCGAGGCCATCGCCATCGCGCGGCAGGCCGGAGCCAGCGTGCTGGTCGATGCCGTCCAGGCCTATGGCAGGCTCGCCTTGACCCCCTTCAGACCCGACTTCGTGGCCGGCTCGGCGCACAAGATTCACGGGCCGAAGGGGATCGGGGCCCTGTGGATGGCCGATGGTGCATCGCTCCAGCCTCTGGTTCACGGCGGCGGACAGGAGGCTTCGCTGCGTTCAGGCACCCTCTCGCCCGCCCTT
>JACCDK010056693.1_pt1 | contig 15307 bp, 14 predicted proteins | sample 7445871 | NCBI WGS metagenome assembly JACCDK01 (sample SAMN15323436, study PRJNA562643) | freshwater metagenome | isolation source: river surface water | place: USA:Blue River Watershed | collected 2017-08-15 | reverse complement strand
TTCCAGATATAATGAATGAACCTTTATCTTTTTTAATTGGACCTTCTACTGTCAATCTTGACGAAATTGCACCGATACCACCGGTAACTTTCAATCTTTTGTAATTTCCTTCGTTCATATTGACTTCCAAAACTGAAGACATCCTACCGCCAAAATTTGCAGGCATACCGCCTTTAATAAGGTTGACACCTTTCACTGCGTCCGCATTGAAAACAGAGAAAAAACCAAATAAATGTGCGGCATTGTAAACCACAGCTTCATCGAGCAGCACTAAATTTTGATCTGGACCTCCTCCTCGGACATAGAAACCTTGTCCACCTTCTGACACTGAAGAAACACCCGGAAGTAATTGTATAGTTTTAATAACATCCACTTCTCCCATAAAGGCAGGAAGTGTTTTAATGGTTTCCATTTCAAGCGCTACTTGACCCATTTGAGTCGAATTTACATTCTCTCCTTTTTTGCCACTTAGTTTTATTTCGTTTAGGTTTTTGGTTCCAACCTCTACGTTTAATTTCACGTCTTTTGTTAGTTCTACCTCTTTAATTTCTGTTGAATATACTCCTGTTCTGAACTCCACTTGGTATTTTCCAGAAGGAACGGTGAGAGAATAAAAACCATAATTATTTGTTGCTGCACCTTGATTCAACGAAGGAATGACAACTTTTGCTCCAATCATTGCCTCGCCACTCTTTGCTTCAGTTACATAACCGCTTAACGTGAATTTAGATTGAGACTTTACACCAGCGAGGAGAAGTAGGAGGATTGTTAAAAGTTGAATTTTCATAATTGACACAAAGCTAAGAACAACTGATGACTAAAATGGTTTTATTCTTGTTATTTTTACTTAAAATTAACGGACGAAAAAAAATGAAATACGAGGATATTCCCATTTGTATTTTCAACAGTAACAATGGCGAACGAATAATCGGTTTTGAATGCGAAAGTATTTACCAAAGTACTGACTTCAATCAAAAAGAGGTAGAACATTTCCTTTCAATTAATTCCGAAAAATACGTTTTCACAGCCTTGTCCTTCGATCTCAAAAATCCTTTACTTGGATTAACATCTCGTCATGTAGACCACCAAAACTTCCCATTGATTTCTCTTTGGATACCAAAAAATGTGGTAAGATTAAAATCTGAAGGTCATGAATTTTTAAGAGGCAACAAGTCCAGTGAATCCATTGCTTTTTTAGATTGGCTTGTTGAAATGGAATCTAATGAAAATTATCATACACATGCCATTGAACTCAAAGCCAGTACCTCAAAAGAAAATTATTTGGCCAATATTTCAAAAATTAAAGCTCATTTGCAACGTGGAGATATTTATGAAATCAATTATTGTCAAGAGTTTTTCTCGGAAAATGTTGAAATTTCGAATCCATTGGACCTTTACTTTAAATTAAACCAATTTACTAAAGCGCCTTTTTCGGCATACTTACAACTCAATGAGCACTTACTTTTCTGCACGAGTCCGGAGCGATTTATTCAAAAAAAAGGTACTCATTTAGTATCACAACCGATAAAAGGAACAGCAAGAAGAGGAAAAGATGAAAGAGAAGATCAAGAACTTGTGGATTCGCTGAGAAATGACCCAAAAGAAAAATCAGAAAACATAATGATTGTGGATTTAGTCCGAAATGATTTATCGAAAATTGCAACAAAAGGATCTGTGCATGTCGATGAACTTTGCGAAATTTATAGCTTCCCTGCAATTCACCAAATGATTTCTACTATTTCTTGTGAATTGAAAAATTCACGATTTACAGAAATTCTTCAGGCATTATTTCCGATGGGATCGATGACAGGGGCACCAAAAAAACGAGCGTTGGAGCTTATCGATGAGTTTGAAGATTTTAACAGGGGACTATATTCTGGTTCAATAGGTTATATCGATCCAAAGGGAGATTTTGATTTTAATGTAATCATTCGAAGTTTGATTTACAACAAAGAAAATAAACGTTTGAGTTGTGGTGTTGGCAGTGCTATTACAATTTCTTCAGATGCCGAAAAAGAATTCGAAGAATGCATGGTTAAAATTGAAAAATTAAGAAATGTCATTGCTTGTTAATGAAATAGATAACCAACTAAAAGATATTGGCGCTGCACATTATTTTATTGCCATTTCTTCGGGAAAAGATTCTGTTGCATTAGCGCATATTGTTCATTCTCTTGGTTATCCCATAACCTTGTTACATGTAAATTATCATTTAAGAGGAGACGAGAGTAATGAAGATCAGCGTTGGATTGAGCGTTTTGCACAATTCATGTATGTTCCTTTAAAAATATTTGATGTAAATGAAAATATCATAGATCTTTCAACTGGAAACCTTCAGCAACTAGCGCGTGAAATTCGCTATTCATTTTTTGAAAAAGAACGAGCAAAAATCAAAAATTCTGTTATTCTCGTAGGTCATCAAGAAACGGATCAAATAGAAAATTTTTGGATACACCTTTTTCGTAATTCCGGAAGAAGCGGTCTCAAAGGAATGTCACTAAGGAATGAAAATGTTATTCGTCCCATGCTTAATTTTCACCCTGATATCATCACTTATTATTTAAAAGAACATAATATTGTTTGGCGAGAAGATAGCAGCAACGCTAAATCCGTGTATTTACGTAATATTATTAGAAACGAGCTTATGCCTTTTCTTTCGAAGGATCATCCCAATTTAGAAAAGTCTATTTTACTTATCCAAGAGAAATTTCGTCAAGCCGAAGCTGCTGATAAGACTGAATTAGACGATTTTAATCAAAACTATACTACCAAATTCCCAATCGAAAAACTCAACTCATTTACGGATGAAAAACTTCTATTGTTTATGAAACAATTTGGATTAAAGGGTAGTCAAATGGCATCATTTCGTGTTTTTTTGAAAGCTCGAAACGGAGCACAATTTGAAATTAATACTACGCATTACTTTCGTAAAGAAAGAAAGCACATAGAATTAAATGAATTGAAAGCAACTATCGAAATTCCCAACATGTTAGTCGAAGAGGTTAATTCGTTACCAATTAGTTTCGATAAGAAAACTATTTTTGTTAGTAAAGAAAAAATTAAAGGAACGATTTGCATCCGCACTTGGAAACAAGGCGATCGTATTTCACCTATAGGCGTTAAAGGGAGTAAATTAATCTCAGATGTTTTTAACGACGCAAAAATTTCTAATACTGACAAAAAGAATGTCCCAATAATCGTTGACGATGATCACATTTTATGGTGTTATGGCTTATGTATAGACCGTAGAAAAATCGCGACAAAAGAAGACAAGGAAATCATAAAAATCTCCATTAAAGGATGAAAAAAACAGAAAATAACTTTCCAGAAGAATTTACAAAAAGAATCAGCTTAAATTATCCGTTTGCCGAATCTCTTTTGGAATCCCTGAATTCTGTTCCACCTATTTCAATTCGTTTGCATCCTGAAAAAGAAATGGAAGATTTTTCATTCAAATCAAAGATTCCTTGGTCAAAAAACGGTGTTTATTTAACGGAGCGACCGACATTCACACTAGATCCCAACTTTCACGGTGGCGCCTACTATCCACAGGAGGCTGGATCAATGTACCTGAGTACAATTTTAGAAAATATTGAGCTAAAAGAGGATCCTATTGTTCTGGACGCATGTGCAGCTCCGGGAGGAAAAACTTCCATTCTAGCGGAGAAATTGAATAATGAAGGTGTTTTAATTAGCAATGAGATTATAAAATCGCGCGCATCAGTATTAATGGAAACCACAAATAAATGGGGTTATTGCAATCAAATCATTACTTCAAACGATACTAAATCCTTTCGAAAATCAAGGATAAAATTTGATCTTATCGTTATCGATGCACCGTGTTCAGGGGAAGGAATGTTCAGAAAAGATCTTAAAGCAAGAGATGAATGGTCAATCGCGAATTGCAACATTTGTGTAACAAGGCAAAAAGAAATATTAGAAAATTTATTGCCTTCCCTAAACGAAGCTGGATATTTGGTTTATTCTACGTGTACCTTTAATCCCGCCGAAAATGAAGAACTTTTATTGGATTTCATTAAATCGTTTGATTTAGAGATTTGTAAAATGCCTCAATACGATGGGATGATGCATGACAAAGAAGGAATAGGTCAGTACTTTTTTCCCGGTTTTGTAGAAAGTGAAGGGTTTTATTGTGCCGTTTTGAAAAAGAAAGGACTTGCTGAAAAGGATAAACTGAAAATTTCAACTAATTCTACTGTTGCAGCTCCGAACTTTATTAAACAAAATAAAACGGGATTAAAATATTATCAAAATGAGACTTTCATTTATGCTTGCCATCCATTAACGCAGCATGTATCTTTTCTACTGAAAGAAAATCTTTTTGTCCTAAAGACCGGAACATTGATTTCGCAACAATTTGGAAAAAAACATGTTCCTCAAATAGAATTAGCACTTTCTCCATTTATAGAAACGGATTTTGAACAACTAACGCTGACGAAAGAATTAGCACTTAAATACCTTAAAGGAGAAACATTTGAAATGGCTTCCACTCCAGGTTTTAAAGAAATTCTTTACGGTAATATAACTCTTGGATTTATCAATCATCTAGGAAATCGGTTCAATAATCTGTATCCTAATGAATGGCGAATAAAAATGAAAATTACCTAGGTAGCATCCTGTTATCTATCAGGTGATGTGTATATTGTTGATAAACAGCCTTCATTTTCTTTACAATCTCGTAATTTTCATCTGACACTCCAGTCATTGATTCGTTCCATACAATTGGCGCTTTTCCAGCGCGAAAATGAATTAAATTTTCTTGATCATACACCATATTTGGGATGTTTTTCTGTTGAAAATAGGATGTTCCCATAGCAAAATAAGATTGATTCGAATTTACCAAATCCAAAATAGTTGGTAAAATATCAAGTTGCTGAAACGCATGATTCACCGGAACTTTTGGAAGATTTCCCGAGGCATGATAGAAACCAATAGGTATCCGGTGAGACCATTCCAATGTCGTTCTATCCGAACGTTGAGTGGGTCCAACATGATCCGCAACAAACACAAAAAGAGTATTTGAGAACCAGTCTTGTTTTGAAATTTTCTCCCAAAATTCTTTGAATGCCAAATCGACATAGGATAATGTCCGACATATAGGATCTGGACCTTCTTTTACTTTTTCTTTATAACCTTCGGGAACGATAAAAGGATGATGAGAGGAAATGGTAAAAATCGAGGCCACAAATGGCGATTTTAACTCGTTCATTCTGTCAATGCTCCAACTCATAAAATAATGATCTGAAATTCCCCAATTTCCGTCAAAATGTGCCTCATTATTATACTCATTACGACCAAAATATTGAGAATAACCTGCCGCTGTTGAAAATGCGTCGAAACGCATAGAACCGTTGTTAGCTCCATGAAAAAAGGCAGAACTATACCCTTCCCTAGCTAAAATCTTTGGTAGGCCTTCGAATTGATTCATGCTATAAGATGATAAGATAAATGACTCGTTCATCCAAGTGGGAATGGAGGATACAACTGCAGGTAGAGCATCCATAGAAGTTTTTGAATTAGAAATTCCAAAATTAAAATACATTCCTTCTGATAGGATAGAATCTAAGAAAGGTGTGAAACTTTCCTTATTTTCAGGACCAACATACATCGATCCAAAACTTTCAAAAATTATAACAACCACATTTGGTTTACCTTCGAGAAGATTTACCGGTTTCGCTCTTTGAATAGGTGAAAATATGCGGTTCGCCTCTTCAACAGTAAAGTAATTTTTCTTCTCAACTCCTTGATTATTAAAGGTTTTAATTATTGTGAAAGCTGAATTTAAAACTGCAGGAGCATTTTCAAGCGAAGTGTAATTTGTCGCCTCCAACACTCCGATAGGTTTTAATTGAAATCCACCGCGACCAATGACAACAAAAATTGAAACACCTAAAATTAAATTAGCATAATTTTTCCAATTCTTATGAGACACTACTGGTCGAGGAAGCAGTGTGTATATAAAAATGGTGGTACCAAGCATTACAATAAAGAACAACAACAGCCACCAAAACTCGGAAAGGAATTCGCCCGCAAGGCTTCCTGCATTGTTTTCTGATACCATGAATTTGAAATAATCATAAGAAACTCTTTTTCTCGTGTAAGAGAAATAAGCAACATCCCAAGCGTTGAAAAAATAAACCAGAAAGGTTGTAATTGAAAAAACTATAGTCAATGTCCAATGCCGAATTTTTTCGAGTATTTCAGGAAGAGGCAAAAGAGATAAACTCAAATATGGCAGAAAATAAAGAGCAATTGTTACAAGATCAAACCATGATCCGACACAATAATCTTGGAAACTTACTTGGGTAAAAAAAATATCGTTTTTAATTAAAAAAACCACCCGAAAAACAAATAATGCAAGCAATAGTAACCCAAACCTTAAAAGTAAATTCAGTAGAACGTATTGTTCTATTAAGGATTGAGCCTTTTTAAAAAAGGGAAAGTTTCTTAATTGCTTCATGTAGTCTTTCCTGAGGTAAAAATTGTTCTTCAAGATTTACTGCAAAGGGAACGGGAGTATCTAAAGATGCTACACGAAGAATTGGGGCATCGAGACTTTCAAAACAATTTTCGGCGATAAGTGCCACCAATTCCCCACCAATACCTCCAGTCATACAATCTTCATGTAAAACAATGACCTTTCCTGTTTTGCTCACAGCCATGAAAATGGCCTCCTTGTCTAGCGGTAAAAGAGTTCTAAGGTCTAAAATTTCTGCTGTCAAATTCGGATATTCTTTCATAGCCTCGGTAGCCCAATGCACTCCCATACCGTAAGTTATAATTGTCAAATTATCACCAGTGGAAACCGTTGCAGCTTTACCTATTTCCACTGTGTAATATGCATCTGGAATTTCTTGTTTTAAGCTTCGGTAAAGGTACTTGTGTTCGAAATAAATTACAGGATTTGGGTCTTCGAAAGATGCGTTTAGGAGACCTTTGGCATCGAAAGGATTGGATGGATAAACAACTTTTAATCCCGGTGTATGCACGAACCATGCTTCATTACTTTGCGAATGAAATGGTCCGGCTGCGGTTCCTGCTCCTGTCGGCATTCTTACAACAACATCGGCATTTTGTCCCCAGCGCCAATGAATTTTTGCGAGGTTATTTACAATCTGATTAAATCCGCACGTAACGAAATCTGCAAATTGCATCTCTACCATTGCTTTCATTCCATTAATTGAAAGACCCAGACCAGCGCCAACTATTGCAGATTCACAAAGTGGAGTATTTCGTACTCTACCTTTTCCAAATTTGTCAACAAGTCCTTCTGTTACTTTGAATGCTCCGCCATACTCCGCTATGTCTTGACCCATGATGACCAATTCCGGATAACGTTCCATTGATTGAATCAAAGCATCTTGAATGGCATCAATAAATCTCTTTTCTGCTTTATTGCCTTCGGCATTCACAATTACTTGCTCATGAGGTGCATAAACATTTTCAATTTCTTGATTTTCACTTGCGATAATTGCTGGCTCAGCATTGGCCTGATCGAAACCATTTTGTATTTCGAATTTAAAATCTTCTTTTATTTTTTGTTCTTGTTCATCTGTCAAAACACCATTTTCCTTTAAGTAAAGTTCAAAATTTACTACTGGATCTTTACTTGCCCATTGTTCTTGTAGCCCCTCTGGATAATATTTTGTGCCTGATGATTCCTCATGTCCTCTCATTCGGAAAGTCATCAACTCTAAGAGGTACGGCTTTGGTTCTTTTCTTATTTCTTCGTTTATGGAACGAACAGTGCGAATGACCTCTAAAATATTGTTACCATCCACTTGAATGGCTTTCATGCCATACCCAATACCTTTGTCAATAAATTGCTTACAACGGAATTGCTCAACAGATGGTGTAGATAATCCCCAGCAATTATTTTCAATACAAAAAATCACAGGTAAATCCCAAACAGCAGCAACATTCAAGGATTCATGAAAATCTCCTTCTGAAGCACCGCCATCACCAGTAAAAACCATAGTAGATTGACCATTTCCTTTTAATACATTACCAAGCGCGATTCCGTCAGCGATTCCAAGTTGCGGACCTAAATGAGATATCATTCCCACTAACTTGTGATGTTGTGTGCCAAAATGAAAGGAACGATCTCTTCCTTTTGTAAATCCCGCTGATTTACCTTGAAATTGCGCAAATAAATTTTTTAATTCAATGTTGCGAGTTGTGAAAACTCCCAAATTCCGGTGCATAGGAAGGATATATTCATTTTCATTCATTGCATAAGCGCATCCGACAGAAATACCTTCTTGTCCCCAACCCGAAAACCATTTCGTGATTTTCCCTTGACGCAAGAGAATTAGCATTTTTTCTTCAATCATTCTAGGTTTTAGGAGATGCTTGTAAATCGTTAACAATTCACTATCGTCAAATCCATCCCTGTTGTATTGAATCGTTCTCGAATTGATTTTTATTTCTTCCATTTATCTAGTTTAATGAAACTCCATCGAGGTTTGGAATTCCTGTTATTCCCAACCACTTTAACATAGTTGGCATCAAATCCACACTATTCATTTGGGTCAATTCAATGTTCGCTCCTCCTGGAGTTCTAATTACTGACCAAACTTTACGGGTTTGATTCAAATCGTCTTGATCTCCGTGTCCTGTACCCTCGCCACCGTGATCAGTAGTAAGTACCACCATCCATTCTTCGTTATAGGCAAGTTCTCGAGCGTAGATTTTTTCCATAATCCTTCCCAAGTAGTAATCTGAAACCTCAATCGAGCCTTTGTATTCCATTCCCGAAGAAGAAAAACCCATTCGATGACCAATATAATCAGGATAATCAAGGTGCAATATCATTAAGTCTGGTGTACAATCATTCAGTAACTGAATAGCGGCTTCCGTAACTTTTTCATCATTATCATAGCGTTGAGCGTAATCTTCATTGGTCGTAATTCTTAAGAAGTCATCCCAATTAGTAAGTACTGTAGCACTCAAGTTAGGTTTAATTTTTTTCGCAATCGTGATTATATCAGGGTACTCATCATATTTGTTTTTTCTGAATGAATTTTCTTTTAAGTTATGTTTCGATGGCCATACGCCATGTAAAATTGTTGACCAACCTGGAACGCTCACGGTATGCTCACCTCGGTCACAATTAAAACTTACAATAGCAGACTGAATTAAGGTATCTAAATGCGGCGTAGAGGCATTTTGTAACGCATCAGATCGCACCCCGTCCCATCCAATAAAAAGAACTTTTCGAGATGGTTCGCTTCCAGGCTTACACGTTGTTACGATCTCTTTGTCCGGATTAAATCGATCACAAGATAAACCTATTAAAAGAACTGTAAAAAGAAAGGTGCCGGATTTCACCATTAGTTACACTTTCATGCCTTTAACAACGCGTTCTTTGCGCTTGCTGCGGTCTAAACGTCTTTTAACAACAAGTAAATGAACATTTCTCGGATCACTTGTAACATTTGTTCTCACCTTATAGCGAGAGGCCCCATATTTTACAAACGACCCAGTATTGGTAACTTCTGGTGAGAAATAAAACCTTTTACCAGTTGATGCTCCTCCCTCCTTCGTTGCAAAAGGAATTACTTTTCCGTCACCTGTTTCAAAACGAACGAGTAATTCTCCTTTAGTGCCAAAACCCTCAAATACACATCGCGTGTTAATAGGGATAATAACACTTTCCTTACTCGACGATGAACTTGAAATCAAGGTGCCGTTTTGTGTAGTATTTTGATTATCATTTCGTTTTTCCTCGTCAAGGTATATTGTTCCAGATACAAAGAACTGAACCTTTCCCATTTTTTCTTCGGTATCTAGCCCAAATTCGTCACGAATTTGAGTAGTGTATGGAACTTTCACTCCACATGACACAACTGTCAAAGCTAAACTCAGTAAAACGATATATTTCATTGTTATGTTTTTTTAGCAAAACTAATAATAAATGACTTCAAAGACAGCTAATTCCTATTAAAAAAAGCTAATTTTGGCTCGTGCGTACGCTTGTTAGATATTCATTTTTTTTCATATTGCTTTCTTGTTCATCAAATAATGACCAACAAGCCATTGATGGCAATTTACTCATGCCAAAAGAAACAAAAGTGAAAAAATCAAGTCTAAAAAGTGAAAAAAAAGTATTTTTAGACACCTCAAAATACCTCTTGTGTTTAAACTCGGACTCTATTAACCTTAAGGGTATTATTTTATCCTATTCGCGAAATAAAGAATTTATCGACCGTTTTGCCATCGACAGTTCATTGCAGATTAATATTAAAGTAAATCCTGGAAATTCAATCATTCACGAGATTCATTTTTTCAGAGATTCAGTTCAGGCAAAAAATGCTTTTTTTAACTGGCTTGATGTAGAAAAAGGAAGTTTAGTTGGAGGTAAAACGTCTTTGGGTAAATCTAATCAACTAGTCGTACTAACGGAAAGGCATTTTCAACTCTTCAAATCAAAACGAAAATTGAGCGATGAGCAAATTAGAAAGCTTTCGACATATTACAGTGAGAAGGACCAATTAATTTATTTTTTGATGAGCAATAAAAAAGAAACAGTGTGGTACAGTGTAAAAGAAAACAACAAAATAGAACTACCAAATGAAGCTAATAAATAGAGGTTACTTAATAGTAAAGCCTACTGAAAAATTTAAGAATTGGGCAATTGCGACTAATTCAGAATTGTTTTTGACAGACGTAACATCAGAAGCATCGTGTTACTTAATTGAAGAAGAATTTTGGGACGATGATGTGTTGATTGAAAAATATTTTAAAAAGATAGTTAAGCAAGAATTTTATCCGGTATCTCAAGATGCTGAGAATTGGCCAACAATTGAAAACACCAGTGACTTTCATGATTACTTTTCTACAGAAATTGGATCGTTTGTTTACGATTTGTTATCTAAAGATTTGATAAGAGAAAATACCTAGGCTTTAATTAAATTTACATTGTAATATTCTTCTCTGTCACTTACCTCTTCTGCAATCCATTCAGGCAGAACTAATTCTTGATTCTCGCTTTGTAATTCTATCTCCGCTATAATTAGTCCTTGAAGTGGTCCTTCAAAAACATCTAATTCAATGAGCAAATGTTGAAATGGTATTAAATATCTTTTTTTAACCAATGTCTTTAATTCAAAAGATGAAATGAGTTCAGCTGCTATGGAAACATCAACAGGAATCTCTATTTCAGTTCTTGAAATTCCGATCGACTTTCCTTTGAATGTTAAAAATGCTTTGTTGTTTTTAAGTCTAATGCGTATCGTCAAATTTGGATCAGGTGAAAGGTAACCTTGAATAATTGAATGGTGTTGATAAACATCTAATTCGGGTAAAAGGTCTTTGTGAACAAGATATTTTCTTTCGATTTCAATTGGCATTTGGTACTAAGTTTTTTTTAATATGTTTATATTTGTGCAAATATAACTCCATGAAAACAATCGCCTTACTTTTATTTTCTTTTCTACTTTCTACCTCTGTTTGTGCTCAATACAAGTTTGAGAAAAACGGTGTAATTGTAAGCACTTCACCTCAAGAAGTAAAAGATAAAAATTCATCTGAGGTAGGTTGGGTGTATGAAATGGCACAAATTCACAATACGAGTAATGTTACGAAAACAATAACCTTCCATGTCGACATGTATTATGACGGGATTTGCAGCAACTGTAACAACAAGGAATACCAATATACCTTTAAATTAGCACCGGGAGAGTCCTTAAAAGGAAATATTTTAGATCGTACTAGCAGTGGTTTAAAATATTTTAAAGAAGATAAAAACAAGAGAATTACTGCTGTGCTGTCAGATATTCAATTGACATCTTTCACAGTAGAATAAAATGTCATTTCTTTCCTTTAAATCACGCACCCCACGCTGGATTGTAGTCGTCGCTGATTTAGTTATTGCTGCCGCGGCATTAGGAATAGCCTATTTATTGCGTTTCGACATGATGGCAGATCAGGACACTGTAAACAATGAATGGAATCAATTATCAAAATCCATATGGTTGTTCTTTATCGTGAAATTCATAGTTTTTTACCAACTTAAAATTCATCAAGGTTTATTGCGGCATACATCAACTGAAGATTTAAAAAGAATATTTTTTGCTGTTCTACTAACGTCAATGTTGTTCTTCATTGGCGGCTATATTCGGTATTTTTTTTATGACGGTTTTTATCTTTTTCCGACATCTGTTTTAATTATGGAGTTTATGGCCAGCTTTGTTTTTTTAGTTGGTAGCCGTTTTACAGTTAAATTGTCTTATTTAGAATCAAAGAAAAGTGGCGAAAAGAAAGAATCCGTGGTGATTTTTGGAGCAGGGATTTCAGGTTTAATAACGAAGAAAACGATTGAACAAGACACGAAAAACAATCAAGAAGTAGTGGCATTTATTGACGATAATAAAAAGCTAGTTGGAAACCGAATAGAAGGAACTAAAGTTTATCAACTTGATGATATCGCGCATTTAGTAAAACAATTCAATATAAAGCAATGTATCATTGCCGTACAACAAATTAATTCGGATAGACAAAGGGAAATTGCGAACACCTGTTTAACCAATGGAGTTGCAATTAAAAAGGTACCTAATGCAAAAAGCTGGATTAATGGAAGTTTTAGTGCAAAACAAATTACTCAAATCAATATTGAAGATTTATTAGGAAGAGCTGCAATCACTTTGAATATAGACAAAATCAAAAGTGATTTGGAGGGAAAAACAATATTAGTAAGTGGTGCAGCGGGTTCAATTGGTTCTGGTTTATGTCGCGAAATAGCTGCGTTTAATCCAAAACTACTTGTACTTTTAGATCAAGCAGAATCGCCTCTCTACGATATTCAGCATGAACTAAAAGAACTTCACACTTCGTTGAATTATGAAATTGTTGTGGGAGATATCTGTAACGAAGAAAGAATGAATAAACTTTTCAAAGCCTTTACATTTGATGTTGTCTTCCATGCAGCAGCATACAAGCACGTCCCTATGATGGAATTAAATCCGGCTGAAGCTGCGTTAAATAATATCAAAGGGACTAAGATTTTAGCAGATTTAGCACTTCAACATGAAGTAAATAAATTCGTCATGATCTCTACTGACAAAGCTGTTAATCCCACGAATGTTATGGGAGCCTCAAAACGAATTGCTGAAATTTACACCCAATCTCTATCCAATAAAGGTAGAACTAAGTTCATCACGACGCGCTTTGGAAATGTTTTAGGCTCAAATGGTTCGGTTATTCCATTATTCGAAAAACAAATAAAAAACGGTGGGCCAATTACGGTAACTGACGAAAGAATTACTCGATTTTTTATGACTATTCCAGAGGCTTGTCAGTTGGTGATGGAAGCCGGAACTATGGGAAATGGCGGAGAGATTTTTGTTTTTGAAATGGGAGAACCAGTTAAAATTGTAGAACTTGCAAAGAAAATGATCTCCTTAAGTAATTTAGAATTAGGGAAGGATATTGAGATAAAATACACTGGATTAAGGCCTGGAGAAAAGTTATATGAGGAACTGTTAGCAAATGAAGAAAATACACTTCCTACGCACCACAGTAAGATCTTAATCGCCAAAACCAGAGAAGCAGATACAAATTCTACAGACTTGATACATGATTTGATCGCCCTTATTCCTTCTCAAAAAAACATGGAAATTGTAGGTTTAATGAAAAAAATTGTACCGGAATACATCAGCAATAATTCTGAATACGAAAAACTCGATGCATGATAGACCCATTTAAAGTTCAAGTTCGTTTTGCTGATTTAGATGTTATGGGTCACGTGAATAATGCAGTATACCTTAGTTATTTCGAGCAAGCGCGAGTTCACTATTTTAAAAAAATTCTCGGTGAAAATTGGGATTGGCAAAAAGATGGAGTACTACTAGTACGTAATGAAGTCGATTATTTAGTGCCCATTTTTCTTCACGATACGCCTGAAATTAAAGTTAACGTAGAGCATATTGGTTCAAAAAGCTTCACCTTAAATTATGAAATATTTGTAGTGGACAAAATCGTAACTAAAGGTAAGTCGATTATGGTTTGCTTCAATAATTTAGAGCAACGCACACAAGAAATTCCCGAAAAAATGAAACTTAAACTTATGGAATTTCTTTCGTAACCATTTTCAGAAATTACATTTTTAAACTATGAAAAATTTAATTCTAATTCTCATCGCTCTTTGCCCTTCACTGTGTAATATTTTGGCACAAGAAAGCACTCCATGTTACAAACGAAAAAGAATTTGTCCACAGAAATATAACGATTGTAGAAACCTTGTTTCATTTGACGAAGAATCAAATACATATCTATCCAAACGAGACAATTCAATGTTGTACTCTGGAACGTGTATTAGCTGTTACCGAAACGGTGTAATGCAGGAACAAATTACCATCGTTGATGGCAAGAGAAATGGACAAGATACGTCCTACTATAATTCTGGATGCCCCCAATCTGTTCAAAACTTTGTTTTAGGAAAATTAAATGGGACAAGTGTTGTTTTTTTTGATAGCACAAATAGAAAAGAACGTGAGATTACTCATGTAAATAATGTTGTCAACGGCAATTACATACTTTTCGATAATAACGAGAAAAATGACACGATTTTTATGGAAAATTATAAAAATGGAAAGCCGGATGGAGCAAAAGTTGAATATTATGAAAATTCAAAACGCGCAAAGGTAGTTCAATACAAAAACGGGCTGTTAGATGGGCCACATCAAACATTTAGTCCTGAAGGTAAAATCGAGGTTGACTATTTCTATAAGGAAGGAAAAAAACACGGGAAATGGAAAATTTATTATCCTGATGGTAAAGTAGCGCGATGTGAAGAATGGGCCAATGGATTAAGAAATGGCGAATTTAAAACTACTGATGAGCTAGGTAAAATAGTCAGTCAGGCTTTTTACAAAAAAGATATTTCCGAGGGTAAACATATCGAAAATTTTAACGATGGAAAACCTAAACATGTCACGGTATATCTAAAAGGAGAAAAAATAGAAGAGTATACTTTTGATGATTATGGTGTACGCACTGACGTTATCAAATTAGAGGAGAAAAATAAGAAAAAAACGAAAGAGGAAAAACAAGAATCAAACGGTAATAAGCAAAAGGATAAAGAAAAAAAGGATAAAAAGGATAAAAAAGATAAAAAGAAGAAAAAATAACCCAACTACATCTAAATAACTCCTCATTTTCTTTTTCGATTCCATTCAAAATCATTAACTTCGCGACCGCTTTCGCGGTGAAAGCAACGTTTCCGTTTCAACGTTTAGTAATTATAGCTTTCAAATAGTGCGGATATTTGAAATACAATTTAAACAGC
>JACCDK010848613.1_pt1 | contig 15314 bp, 12 predicted proteins | sample 7445871 | NCBI WGS metagenome assembly JACCDK01 (sample SAMN15323436, study PRJNA562643) | freshwater metagenome | isolation source: river surface water | place: USA:Blue River Watershed | collected 2017-08-15 | reverse complement strand
GAGGATAACGGTCGGCTGACCCTTGTGCTCTACTGCTGCCTTGTATGCCGCGTAAACCTTGCGGTAGTCGTGTCCACCACGCTTCAGACCCCAGATTTCGTCGTCAGATAGGGTTTCTACCAACTTCAGAGTGCGTGGGTCTCGACCGAAGAAGTTTTCGCGCACAAACGCGCCATTCTCGGTCTTATAAGTCTGGTAGTCACCGTCTGGAGTCTTATTCATCAGGTCAACAAGTGCACCTTCGTGGTCTTGCTCAAGAAGAGAATCCCATTCGCGACCCCAAACCACCTTGATGACATTCCAACCTGCACCGCGGAAGAAGCTCTCAAGTTCCTGAATAATTTTTCCATTACCGCGCACTGGGCCATCGAGACGCTGAAGGTTGCAGTTAACTACGAAAGTTAAGTTGTCCAGTTTGTCGTTCGCGGCAAGTTGAAGTGCACCACGTGACTCAACTTCATCAAGCTCACCGTCACCTAGGAATGCCCAGACGTGCTGCTCACTAGTGTCTTTGAATCCACGTCCGCTTAGGTAGCGGTTGAACTGTGCTTGGTAAATCGCATTGATTGGACCGATTCCCATCGAAACTGTTGGGAACTGCCAGAAGTCAGGCATCAAACGTGGGTGTGGGTAAGAAGAAAGTCCGCCACCTGCATGTGATTTTTCTTGACGGAAACCATCAAGTTGATCTGCACTCAAACGACCTTCGAGGAATGCACGTGCATACGGGCCAGGTGATGCGTGACCCTGGATGAAAATCTGATCGCCACCAGAAGCGTGGTCTTGTCCTTTAAAGAAATGGTTGAATCCAACTTCGTAAAGCGAAGCCGAAGAAGCAAAAGTTGAAATGTGTCCACCGACACCAATACCTGGGCGCTGTGCGCGGTGCACGAGCATCGCAGCGTTCCAGCGCATCCATGAACGATAAGTTCGTTCGATTTTTTCGTCACCTGGGAAAGCCGGTTCGCTTTCGGTAGGAATGGTATTGATGTAGTCAGTGGTAGGAACGATTGGCACGTTCAGTTGAAGTTCGTGCGAACGTCGCAGCAGATTCAACATGATTTCGCGAGCGCGACCACGGCCGTGAACACGACTGACGGCGTCAAGCGATTCGAGCCATTCTCGGGTCTCTTCAGGGTCTAGGTCTGGGGTGTTGACCGCGTAAGCGTCCTGGTTGTTAACTGACAAGAACATCCTCTTTCGTGGGGGATGGAAGTACCTGGCTCGGGTTTTGAACCAAGAGCAAGTTTATTCTTAGAAATGCGGGAAGATTTCACCGCTGGCCTAGGTTCACCAATTACTGGTATCTGAAAGCCCCTAGACCCGAAAGGCCACAAATGACCCTAATTATTGGAGACGAAGCACCTGATTTCTCGCTGATCAACCAGTACGGCGAAACCGTGACGCTGAGTGACTTCCGTGGCAAAAAGCCGGTAGTTATCGTTTTCTACCCATTATCTTTCTCGGGCATCTGCACCGGTGAGCTATGTGAGCTTCGCGACAACTTCGATCGCTTTGACCGCGACAATGTTGAGCTTCTAGCAATCTCGGTCGACAGCAAGTTCGTGCAGAAGCAGTTTGCAGATCACGAAGGCTATAAGTTCTCGGTTCTGGCGGATTTCTGGCCTCATGGCGGCGTCGCCAAGGCCTATGACGTTTTCCTCGAAGAAGCGGGAATCTCAAACCGAGCCACATTTGTGGTTGATAAAGAAGGTAAATTGGCGGCCAAGTTTATAACTGCACCTGGTCAGGCTCGCTCACTAGGCGAATACGACAAGGCTTTAGCGTCGCTTTAAATTGGCAAGCGCTGGTCTTATGTATTAGGCTGGCTTCTTGTTGGGCCTTTAGCTCAGTTGGTAGAGCGCCACGCTTACACCGTGGATGTCATCGGTTCGAGCCCGGTAGGGCCCACAAATTCCCTAAGGGGCACATTGATGCCGCGTCAGAAATGGCGCGGCATTAGTATTTTCGGTATGACTAACCCATTCGAGCCGCCTGCAAAGAGGGCCTTTGACGATGCTGAATTGGCGTTAGCAATAGAGAGTGCCAAGGATGCATTGGCCGCCATGGAGATACTCGAGTCTCAGGCAAAACTAAGGGCTGAGGATGCACAGGCCTATGTCGCTTGGGTTCGTGACATGGAAGCTTCAGGATCCGAAGAGGCAAAAGCGGCGCTTAATTCTGCGCGTCGAGCGCAAGCAGGTTTGCCAGCAGAAACTGAGCAGTTAGCAGAAGAGCCACATGACGAAAACAGTTGGCAGAAATTAGTTCCCGATTGGAAAGAACGACAAGAAGCTCAGCTGAAGGCCAATGAAGATGCCATCGAAGAAGCAAAGCTGCAAGCTACAGCACGACTAGACGCAGAACGAGAGGCAGCAATAGCTGCTGCAATTGCGGAAGCCGAGGTCGAAGCGCAGCGAGTGCGTGAGCAGGCTCTTGAGAAGATTCGTCAAGAGGCTGCTGAAAAACTTGAAGGTGAATTAGAGGCAGCACGTAAGGCTGAACTTGAACGAATTGAAGCAGAGCGAATCTCTCGTGAAGAGGCGGAACGCCTTGCTCGTGAGGAAGCTGAACGAGTTGCTGAAGTTGAAAGACTTGCTCGTGAAGAGGCCGAACGCGTTGCTCGTGAAGAGGCTGAACGCGTTGCTCGTGAAGAGGCTGAACGAGTTGCTGAAGTTGAAAGACTTGCTCGCGAAGAGGCGGAACGCCTTGCTCGCGAAGAAGCGGAACGCGTTGCTCGCGAAGAGTCTGAGCGCGTTGCTGAAATTGAAAGATTAGAACGCGAAGAAGCGGAACGTGTGGCTCGCGAAGAAGCGGAACGCGTTGCTCGCGAAGCTGCAAGCGCTGTCGAGCCAGAGCCTGTAGCGGCAGCGGGTTTTGCGACTGGAAGTTTTGACATTATCGAATCGGCAGAGCAGAAGGCTGACGAGGAAGAAGATTCGTTCGATTATCTTTTAGCTAATGGTGAGTTGCCATTTGCTAAGGAGCCGAAGAGTAACAAGAGTGACAAGCCTCTCTCTACTATTTCGCGACGCTCCAAGGCCATTTCGCAGTTGTTCATCTGGGGTGGGCTAACGGTTGGTGTGGCTCCATTGGGCTTGGCAGCGTTCTTGTCAGGGCTGCAGAATCCGGGTGACGCCATTTTGGCGGTAGCAATCGGCTTGCTATTTAGTTCAGCGATTATTTCCGTCGCTGCCATAGCTGGTAAGCGAAGTGGTTTATCGACCCTGATCTTGGCTCGTGCGGCGTTTGGGGTTCACGGTAACTTGGTCTCTGCGATTCCTCTGGTGATTATCAAGTTGGTTTTTGGCGCAGTTGTACTTTATTTGGCAACGGGTGCTTTTGATGGGGTATTTGCTGGTGTTCCTGCATTTACAGAAGTGGTAACTGCATCTGTTCCAGGCTTCACTTGGCAGGCTGCGGCACTTGTGGTGATGCTTGTAGTGGGTGGGCTTCTGGCCTTCTTCGGTGGCAAAGTGCTCTACTGGGCGCAACTTTCAGTTGGAGCGATTGGCGCGGTTGCTGTAATCGCTTTTATTGCCGCTACCGCGGGAGAGTTGGATTTCGCAGTGGTAACTTTCACTCTGAACGCTGGATTCTTTGAGTTGATGATGCTTTCCAGTTTGGTTGGTGTTTTCTTCGGAGCATTCTGGATTACCGCTGTTGCTGAGTTCACTCGCAAAATTCCGATGCGCGAATCTGGTGCTAAGGTTTCAACCTACGTCGCGCTTGCAACTGGTGTTTTGCCACTATTGATTTCCAGCTACGGGTTAGTAGCTATTCGTTCTATTGCATCACTGGAAAAGATTTCCGTTGTTAAGTCACCACTTGAATTACTGTCGAAAGTTATTCCAGCCTGGTCTGCCAATATTTTGCTATACAGCGCGGTTGCAACATTGGTTATTTGGATTGCTTCTTGGATGTATGCGACGAGTGTTTCGTTCGTTGCAATTGGAGCGAAGTTACGTCCAGCAATAAGTCAGCCGTTGATCATGGTTCTAGCTTTAGCTATTGCCATGTTCGCGACTCCGTTCGTAAATGTTTATTTTGTTGGTGTAATCGTTTTGGCTTGGGCTGGCATTTTCGTCGGTGATGTAGCTCTTCGTCGAATTGCTTACCATGAAGTTTCGCTCGCGAGAGACTACGGTTTCTACAAAGCTTGGAACTGGACAAACATCACCGGTTTTGTAATCGCCTCAGTAGTCGGATTAGGTCTAATTGGCAATGTTGAGGGACCTTGGTCATGGCTTGGATTCATCAGTGACTCATACCTCGATATCGGAATCTTTATTGCACCTCTAGTTGCCTTCATTTTCCCGATTCTCTTTGGACGCAAGCGCATAGCTCTGCAGGAGCAGGAAGTACTAAAGATTGAGGCCCGCAGACACGATCTCGTAGATGTGGACGCCGATTAACAATGACTCAGGTCAAAGACGTAGTCACTGCCGCTGAAAAGTTTTGGCCAATCGCAGGTGCAGAGGAGTGGGATCGACCTGGATTGGTTGCTGGTTCTTTCGAGGCCAAAGTTTCCAAAGTTCTGTTGTCTGTAGATGTCACCTCTGACTTGATTGACGATGCAAAAACCGGTGGCTTTGATCTAGTAATCTCACACCACCCATTTCTGTTGCGTGGGGTCGATACGGTGGCTGAGACCACAAATAAGGGATTGGTCCTGAGCAAGGCAATTAGGAGCGGAATTGCCCTGTATGCGGCCCACACCAATGCGGACATCACAGCAACTGGCGTATCAGCGACATTGGCTCAAGCTTTTGGAATCCAAGGCGCCACCGCGCTTGTCCCAGCGGGAGAGATTTTGGGTCACGGACGTATTGGTAGCTTGCCAAAGCCTCTGAAATTGGTTGATTTCGCCAGATCTATCGCGAAGGCTTTGCCAGCAACGGCCGCGGGTCTAAAAATTGCCGGCGATGCCAACCTCGAAATCAGTACCGTGGCTCTTTGTGGTGGTGCGGGGGATTCATTCTTGTTGGATGCCCTGGATTCGGGAGCGGACGTATTTGTAACTTCAGATTTACGCCATCACCCAACGCAAGATGCACTCGAAAGCGCGAAGGCTAAAGGGAAACTTTTTGCGATTATTGACATCTCACACTGGGCCGCTGAATCACTTTGGTTGGACGTGGCCGCAAAAGAACTATCTATTGCGGTTCCCGGTGTTAAGTTTGTAGTTAGCGACCTGAGAACAGATCCTTGGGATTTCGCGGTAACTCAATAGATTAGGCAGATTCAAATGAAGGCAAGTCAGCAGCAACAAGAAGTCTTGCTGGATTTAGGTCAAATCGATTTACAGATTCGCCGGTCCAAGTTGGCACTCGAAGCATTGCAGAGTAGCCCTGACATCGATGCCGTGCGATATGAACTCATGGAACTTTCAGAACTTTTGCTAACGCAGCGCAATACGCTCGACGCACTAGAGATTGATCTAAGCCGTGCGGCCCAGGATTTAGAACTGGTGGACGAGCGCATCAAGAAGGACAACGACCGCCTAGAGCAAAGCAGCAACCCGAAAGACATCCAGGGTATTCAGCATGAATTGGCCTCTCTTGCCACGCGTAAGGACACGCTCGAAGATGCTGAACTCGTGCTCATGGAAAAAGTTGAAACGGCTAAAGCAGAGGTTGCAGAAGTCAATCAAAAGCGAGAATCGGTGCAGCATAAACTCTCAAGCCTTGAAGCCAGCACGGATGCTGAGGTTGCGAAACTCAAATCTGGAATCGTGCTTCTAACGGAAGATCGTGACCGCGCTAAAGCCAATCTCCCTACTGAATTAGCAGACCATTACGAAAAATTAAAGCTACGCGGAGTTGGAGTTGGTCGATTTAGTGGAATTGCTTGCGGTGTATGCGGAATGACCATGACTGGTGCGGGCCTAGATGAAGTTCGCGCGACCCCTATGGACGAACTTGCACATTGCATGGAATGTAATGGAATTTTGGTTCGCTAAGTGTCTAATCTGCTAATCATTGAGGCTGATGGCGGAAGTCGTGGCAACCCAGGAACTGCCGGTTCGGGAGCTGTCGTAATCGATGCCGCCACTGGGCAGGTAGTTCGGGAAATTGCCCGCTACGTTGGGGTTGCCACAAACAACGTAGCCGAATACATAGCTCTCATTGCCGGATTGCAGGCAGCAATAGAAGTTGACGCGGAAGCTAATCTTTCGGTGCGAATGGACAGCAAGCTGGTTATCGAGCAAATGTCCGGGGGTTGGAAAATCAAACACCCAGACATGATTTCCCTTGGTGCGCAGGTCCAAGAGCTAATCCGTGGCAAGTCAGTCACTTGGCAATGGATTCCGCGTGAACAAAATACTCTTGCAGATGCATTAGCTAACCGAGCGATGGATGAATTGTCGGACTACGACTCCGGAAAGACTTCAAAGCCGAGTGCATTCCTAACCGAGTTCAATCTCGCTGGACCAACTTCGATTCGTTCGCCAAAGGTTGAAGGCGAAATTCTTACAACATTGGTTCTTATCCGCCATGGTCGAACTGCCTTGACTGAGTCTCACAAGATTTCCGGTGGCGATGGAGATGATCCTGAACTTAGCGCAGCGGGTCGTGCAGATGCAGCTGCAGCGGCAAGTGTCATCGCGCAGCTTGGAAAAGACGGCAGGTGGAAACACATTCCTCCGGTGACTGCGGTGGTCTCGTCTCCAATGAATCGCACTCGTCAAACCGCAGAGATTATTGCTGCACCTCTTGGCTTGAAGGTTGAGTTAAACGAGAATTTGCGTGAGATTGGTTTTGGCGATTGGGATGGCAAAACTAACGAAGAAGTTGCGTCCGAGACTCCAGAAGATTTACTAGCTTGGCAGGGTTCCTACACCGTTTCACCTCCAAATGGAGAATCGCTAGAAGTGTTTGACGTTCGCATCAATCGTGCAAGGCGGCAGATTGTTGCCGAGTATTCGGGCAAAACCGTGGTAGTGGTCGCGCACGTAATGCCAATTCGTGGGTTCATTAAATGGGCTTTGGATGCAGGGGAGTCTGCTTATTGGCGCCCGCAAGTTGCACCATGCTCAATCACGATTATTCGAGTCTGGGGAGACCAGGCTGCCGAGGTGCTTGCAACCAACATCACTGCGCATCTTTAGACCTTTTCATTCTCACATTCGCAAACTAACCTTGTCTTTGGATGGGTCGGCCAGGCGATCGCGGCGCGTAAGCGACGAGGAACGTCCGGGCTCCATAGAGCAAGGTGGTGGGTAACACCCACCCGGGGAAACCCGCGAGAAAGTGCAACAGAGAGTAGACCGCCACGCAAGTGGTAAGGCTGAAACGGTGGTGTAAGAGACCACCAGCAGGGCGTGTGAGCGCTTTGGCTAGGTAAACCTCACCTGGAGCAAGACCAGATAGAGTGCGCATAAATCGGCTCGATTTAGCACTCGGGTAGGTTGCTTGAGGTTGTCGGTAACGACAACCCTAGATAGATGATCGTCACCCGCAAGGGGACAAAACCCGGCGTATCGGCCGACCCGTCCAATTACTCCTTGTGTGCTAGGCGGTAAGCCAGGCGAGCTGCGCCAAGGATTCCGGCGTTGTTGCGCATTTCTGCTGGAACAATTTCACAATCTATATCGAGCAGTGGCAAAAAGTTTTTGTGCTCCTTAGAAACTCCACCGCCAACGATGATCAGGTCAGGAGAAAATAGTCGCTGCAAGGTTGAGTAGTACTTCTGCAGACGTTTAGCCCATTCTTCCCAACTCAGGTTTTCGCGTTCCTTAGCTGAAAACGCTGCCTTGGTTTCGTAGTCAACGCCGTCAATTTCCAAATGACCAAGCTCCGCATTTGGAACAAGTTTCTGATCGTAGAAAATTGCTGTGCCAATACCTGTGCCGAGAGTGGTCATGATGACAACTCCGCGCTCTGCTCGACCTGCACCGAATCGCATCTCAGCTAAACCAGCAGCATCGGCATCGTTCACTAGGTAAACATCGCGACCTAATGCTTTTGTGAAAGCACGATCAGCATCAAAGCCAATCCAGTTCTTTGAAATGTTGGCAGCAGATTTTGTGACTCCATGTTGCACTACGGCAGGGAAGCAGATGCCAATTGGTGTGTCTTTGTCCGCATCTGAAATACGTTTCACGAGGTCTTTTACAGTTGCGATGATGTCATCTGTTGAACCGCCGGCCGGTGTTTCAACACGGATGCGATCACCAATCATCTCGCCATTTTTGACATCGACGAGTGCACCTTTAATTCCGGTCCCGCCGATGTCAATTCCTATTGCGATTTTTGCCATGATTTCCTGTTTCTAGGGAAGGGTCAGAATTTCAGCACCGTTTTCGGTGACTACGAGCGTGTGTTCGAATTGGGCAGTAATGCTTTTATCTCTTGTGAGTACGGTCCAGTTATCCGGCCACATGTCCCATTCGTAACTTCCCAGCGTAAGCATTGGCTCAATAGTGAAGACCATACCCACTTGCATCTCGGTGGCGTATTGCGGTGCTGCATCGTAATGCGGTATCACAAGTCCGCTATGGAAAGCTTTACCAATGCCGTGGCCGGTGAAGTCGCGAACCACGCCGTATCCGAAACGTTTGGCGTAAGCCTCGATGGTGCGTCCGATGATGTTTATTTGCCTACCCGGGGCGACTGCCGCAATTGCTCGATTTAGCGATTCACGGGTTCGCTCAACTAGAAGTCTTACTTCATCTTTAGCTTCGCCAACGATGAAGGTTTGATTGCTGTCGCCGTGGAATCCGTCTTTGTAGGCAGTGATATCGATGTTGACTATGTCACCATCTCTTAGCACGGTGTCGTCTGGTATCCCGTGACAAATTACTTCGTTTACCGACGTGCAAATAGATTTCGGGAAACCGCGGTACAGAAGCGCCGAAGGGTACGCGTCGTTCGCCACGAGAAATTCGTGACCGATGCGATCGAGTTCATCTGTGCTTATTCCAGCCTGGCAAGCTTCGCCAACTAACGCGATTGCTTGAGCAGCAATTTTCCCAGCCGCTCGGATTTTGTCAACGTCTGCTGGCCCCCAGATATCGCCTTCGGTGTACTTTGCGGGAGCTGGCTTGCCGACATATTCTGGGCGAACAATGTGCTTTGGTACTGCACGAAGTGGAGACACGATTCCCGGTGTCAATAGACCAGTCTTGGCGTCGCGAGGCATGGCTCTAGTCTAAGAGTGTGATGAAGCGATGACCGACAGCGAAACCGAATACTGGTTCAACACCAAGACCAATCAGGTCGAGGTTGGCAAACAGTCATTCGCGATTTATCGAATTGGACCATTCGGTTCTCGCGCTGAGGCTGAACAAGCGCTAAATATTGTTGCGGATAAATCCAAGGATTGGAAAGAAGCTGATGATCGCGACTATTAGTCCTCGAAGGATTCGCTTTCATTAGGAAATCCACCGCTGGCAACATCCTCTACATATTTCTGCGTGGCGCCAACTAGTTGTTCTCGAAGATTAAGATATTGACGAACAAATTTGCGCGGCTTTCCTTCGTTCATTCCGGCAAAGTCAGTCCAGACCAGAATTTGACCATCTGTGCCATTGCCTGCCCCAATACCGATAGTTGGGATGGTGAGCTGCTGGGTAACCGAGGTGGCCAATTCAGCCGGAACCAATTCGAGAACCACGGCGAAAGCCCCGGCATCCTGAACTGCGTGAGCATCCGTTATTAGCTGCTCTGCCGCTTCTCCACGACCTTGCACTTTGAATCCGCCAAGCGCGTGAACGCTCTGTGGGGTAAAACCGATGTGGCCTACTACTGGAATTCCTGCATCCACGATTGCCGCGATTTGCGCCTTGCTTCGTATTCCTCCTTCGAGTTTGACAGCCTCAGCGCCAGTTTCCTTCATGATTCGAATTGCGTTGCGCACGGCGTCTTCAACTGAAGCTTCGTAGCTACCAAAAGGCATGTCAACTACAACCAGGGCCTTCTGAACCGACTTTGCAACTGCTCGACCGAGGTGAATAATTTCATCAAGCGAAATTGCTAATACGCTCTCGTGACCTAAGTGATTCTCAGCAGCGGAGTCTCCAACCAAAATCAGCGCGACACCAGCTTCATCGAAGGCTGAAGCAGTTAACTCGTCGTAGGAGGTAAGGCAAGCAAATTTTTTACCGGAGTCCTTGAAATTCTGGATGTGTGAGATGCGCGGAATTTTGGCCATGACTAGTTGCGCTTCCAGGCATCAACTTCGATTTCAACCAGCATTGCTGGGTTAATGAATTTCACTCCCGCAAGGATTGTAAGTGCGGGACGGATTTCGCCAAATATTTCGCCATGCGCTTTACCAGCGGCGTCCATATCTGCAGCATCGGTTAGATACACACGTGAACGCACGACGTCTTCAAGCCCGTAACCTGCTTGAGCAAGTGCGCCTGCGATAACAACCTCGAGAGCAGTTTTAGTTTGACCATATGCGTCACCTTCATGCTGTAAAACGCCATCAACTGTTGCGGTCGAACCGGAAACGTGAACGTAGTCGCCAGCGACGGTAGCGCGTGAGTAGCCGATCTTCGCTTCCCATGGTCCACCTGATGAAATTAACTTGTCTGCTGCCATTGTCTTTTTCCTCTACTTGTACTTATTGGTAATTGGAAGTCTGCGATCACGACCGAAGGCCATACCGGTGATTTTTGGGCCAATCGCACCTTGACGTCGCTTCCATTCCGCACGATCAACTAGGCCGATTACTTTGTCCACCATCATTGAATCGAAGCCAAGAGATTTGATTTCGTTAGAGCCGAGACGGCGTTCTAGATAGGCGGTAAGAATTTCATCGAGCACGTCGTACTCAGGAAGACTGTCTTGGTCAACCTGACCCGGTCGCAACTCCGCAGAAGGTGGTTTACTAATCGAATTCTCCGGAATCGGTGGTGTAGCACCACTGGCGCTTGCATGCAGATTGCGCCACTTGGCCAATTCCCATACCAGCGTTTTGGCAACGTCCTTAATTGGAGCAAATCCACCTACAGAGTCTCCGTAAATAGTGCTGTAACCAACTGCAAGTTCAGTTTTGTTGCCGGTCGTAAGTGTTAGATGTCCCTCTTGATTGCTCAGAGACATCAGAATGGTGCCTCGTACTCGCGCCTGAAGATTTTCGGCAGAAAGTTCCTTGAGTTTCAGTTGCTTCTCAAGTTCCTTCACCGCACCCTTGATTGGTTCGGTTCGGATGTTGATGCCAAGTCGTTTAGCTAATTCGAATGCGTCACTCTTTGAATGATCAGATGAATACTTACTCGGCATAGAGACGCCGAACACTCGATGAGAACCAATCGCATCTACTGCCAAGGAAGCACAGACAGCGGAATCGATTCCTCCACTCAGCCCTAGGATTACCGACTTGAAGCCGTTTTTGTTGACGTAATCACGAAGACCAAGAACCAGTGCGTTCCAGATTTGCCAGTAATCATCCTGCTTGTGATGTGCACTTGGAGAAACAGGAGTTATCTGAGTCTTCGACTCGATGTCAAACAACATGATCCCGGTTTCGAATTGGGCACCGCGACCAATCAAATTTTGGTTTGCGTCAACTAAGAAACTGTCACCGTCGAAAACCAAGTCGTCCTGGCCTCCAACTAGATTCACGTAAGCAACAGCGACGTTCTGTTCTTTTGCCAATTTCTTGACTAAATCGACTCTGCGGTCATCTTTATCAATTTCGAAGGGAGAGCCGTTAAGCACAAGTGCGATGTCGGTTTTATCTTCACTAAGGCGTGCCACGGGCCCACCAGATTGCCAAATGTCCTCGCAGATTAGGAGAGAAAACTTGAGATCTTCGAGTTCAAAGTTGATGCTTTGATCTCCCGGAACGAAATTTCGGTATTCATCAAACACTGAATAGTTCGGTAGGTGGTGCTTGGCGTAACCAGCCCAAACTTTGCCTTCGCGAATTATTACTGCCGCGTTCTGCGCTATCGCCCAATGATTTCGATGCTCCTCGGCGACAATAGCCGGGGTTCCAAGCACTACCACCTGACCGCCGAGTCCATCGTTATTCAATTGGATGGCGAAATCCTTTACCGCTTGAACCGAGTCATTGAGAAAAGATTCTCGAGCGGCAAGGTCTTCAATAGGGTAGCCAGATGTGGCCATTTCGCCAAAAACAACAATTGAGGCACCTTGTTCGGCAGCGCTAACCACGGCGTCTGCACACTGTCTCAGATTGCCGGAGAGGTCGCCAACAACGGGGTTGGTTTGCGCTAAGGCAATGCGAATTGGGGCCATAGCGACTAGCCTAATAGCAGGCAGAGAGAGGAAAACCCGATGGATAAGCAGACGGAATTTGTGCTTAGAACTATCGAGGAACGCGGCGTAAAGTTCATTCGACTATGGTTCACCGATGTAGCTGGCACACTGAAATCAGTGGCAATTGCTCCGGCTGAGGTGGAGGGGGCGTTTGCGGAGGGACTTGGTTTCGATGGTTCAGCTATCGAAGGTCTTGCCCGTACCTATGAGGCCGACATGTTGGCTTTGCCAGACCCGAGCACATTCCAGATTCTTCCTTGGCGTGGCGAAATTGATCCAACCGCGCGTATGTTCTGTGACATTCAGACACCAGATGGTGCACCTGCAGCAGCGGACCCTCGTAACGTACTTCGACGCGCTTTGGCTAAAGCTTCGGACAAAGGTTTTTCGTTTTACATCCACCCAGAAATCGAGTTCTACCTGCTCAAGTCTTCACAAATTGGCCCTGAGGGTCCAATCCCGGTAGACAAGGCAGGCTATTTCGACAATGTGCCAGGCGGAACAGCACATGATTTCCGTCGTCGCGCAGTTTCAATGCTCGAGCAATTGGGTATTTCGGTCGAATTCAGCCACCACGAAGGTGGGCCAGGTCAAAACGAAATCGACCTCCGTTATGCAGACGCGCTAACCATGGCGGATAACATCATGACTTTCCGAACTGTAATCAAGGAAGTTGCAATCGAGCAGGGTGTGTACGCAACATTTATGCCGAAGCCTTTCACCGAACACCCAGGGTCGGGTATGCACACTCACATGTCGCTATTCGAAGGTGACACCAACGCGTTCTTCGAGCCTGGCTCTCAGTATCACTTGAGTAAGACTGCTAAGCACTTCATTGCTGGTTTGCTACGTCACGCTCCAGAGATCACTGCGGTGACCAACCAATACGTGAATTCTTACAAGCGTCTTTGGGGTGGCGGTGAAGCACCATCATTCGTTTGCTGGGGTCACAATAACCGATCCGCATTGATCCGCGTGCCGCTCTACAAGCCAAACAAGGGCAACTCTTCGCGCATTGAATACCGAGCAATAGACTCGGCTGCAAACCCTTACCTCGCCTACGCATTGGTCCTTAGTGCCGGATTGAAAGGCATCGAAGAAGAATACGAGCTACCTGCAGAAACTGAAGATGACGTTTGGTCACTCAGCGAATCTGAGCGCCGCGCGATGGGTATTCAGGCTCTTCCGCAAAATCTAGAGCACGCTATTCGTAAGTTGGAAGAATCGGAACTAGCAGCTGAAACCTTGGGAGAAGAGGTTTTCAGTTACGTGCTTGCCAACAAGCGTCGTGAATGGGCAGATTATCGCTCACAGGTCACTCCATACGAATTAAAGCAAAACTTCGAAGTCCTCTAAATTCAAGTGTCCGGCCTTTCCGAGTTAGCTCGCTACGGGTTCTCTGACCTTTCGGGAACTCTAACCAAACTTGATCTTTTGGTTAAGTTGGTTGGCGACTCGGGGAGAGCCGCGCTGGCAAGTTTGGCGAAATCTGCGAATCCGGATCAGGCGCTTAATTATTTGCTAACCCTTGCGGAAATAGATAAGTCCAAAGTAAAGAAACTCCTAAACAAGGAGGACTCAGCAACTCGCTTGTGCCTTTTGCTAGGCGGATCGGAAGCGCTTGCCGATTTATTGCGGAGAAAGCCTGAATTTCTCGCACATTTCGAAAAACCAATACTCGAGTTAAAAACGGTTACCGAACTTACCAACGTTTTAGTATCTTCGGTTGATAAAAAAATTTCAGGTGCTTTTGAAGTAACCGATGTCTGGTCAAGTTTGCGGTTGAAATATCGTGAAGAGCTCCTTCAGTTAGCGATTTTCGATTTGTCTCAAGCGGACGTTGAATCGGGAGTTCCGAGGATAGCGGCAGCTCTAGCCGATTTAGCGGGTGCGGCTTTGGAAGCTGGGCTCGTGGTGGCTCGAGCAGAACTTAGCAGTTCAAAAGAATTTGGCCTTTTCGAAGCAATTGAAGTTTCGCAAACCCGATTGGCCGTAATGGCGATGGGCAAGTGTGGCGCTCGCGAACTCAACTACATAAGTGACGTTGACGTGATATTCGTTGCTGAAGGTTCTGGCGACATTTCGAATGAACGAGCAGTAGAAATAGCCACCAAGCTTGCCACCAGAATGATGCGCGCTATGGACGGTAACGCTCCAGAGGCGATGCTTTGGCAGGTGGATCCAAACTTAAGGCCAGAGGGTAAGAGCGGGGCTCTGGTGCGTACTCTCGAGTCTCATGTGGCGTACTACGACCGTTGGGCTCAGAGTTGGGAATTTCAAGCGCTTCTCAAAGCGAGACCCATTGCCGGCGACTTTGAGTTGGGTCAACGTTACGTCGCTGCTTTAGCTCCGAAAGTTTGGGCGTCTGCTTCTAGGGACGGTTTTGTTGAGTCTGCGCAAAAGATGCGCGAGAGAGTTACTGACTACATTCCGAGTAACGAAGTTGATCTACAGATCAAACTCGGACCCGGTGGCTTGCGAGACATTGAGTTCACGGTTCAGCTCTTACAGTTAGTGCACGGTAGGACAGACGAATCACTGCGCCACCGCGACACTATAAGTGCAATTTTTGCGCTATCCGAAGGTGGTTACATCGGAAGAGCCGAAGCGAATACCTTTGCATCTGATTACCGATTCTTGCGACTGTTGGAGCATCGAATTCAGATGTCACAGATGCGTCGCACCCACCTGATGCCAACATCGGCTCAGGCTCGCCGCGCACTGGCACGTTCAGTGAACCCGAAGAATACTTCGGAACAGCTTATTGCCCGTTGGGAATCGGTCAAACTCGAAGTGCGCGGCCTGCCTCAGCGATTGTTTTACCGCCCATTGCTCAGTGCTGTTGCCAAGCTCGACGATTCCAACTTGGAGCTCTCCACCGCTCAAGCGCAGGATCGACTTTCGGCCATTGGTTTCAGCGACGCCAAGGGTGCGCTAACACATATTGGCGCTCTGACCACAGGTTTGTCGCGTAGTGCAGCTATTCAGAAACAATTGCTACCAGTGCTGTTGCAATGGTTCGCCGAGGGTACCGATCCCGACGCAGCTCACTTGGCCTTCAGAAGGCTTTCCGAATAT
>JACCDK011121467.1_pt1 | contig 15316 bp, 15 predicted proteins | sample 7445871 | NCBI WGS metagenome assembly JACCDK01 (sample SAMN15323436, study PRJNA562643) | freshwater metagenome | isolation source: river surface water | place: USA:Blue River Watershed | collected 2017-08-15 | reverse complement strand
ATCAATTGTTAGCGGGAAGAAATCGAACTGATCCTTCGGCTGCTTGGAGACAGTGGTCGCTGAAAACAGCATGGTCTCGTCGTCTAGGTAAACAGCTGCACTGCCAGCTGCCTGTTGGGCAAGTCGACCAGTTTCAAATCTGATCTTTCGCTTGCCGAATTTTCCGTTATCAATAACGGCTTCTGCGTATTTAATTTCTGGGCCTTCCATGGCCCCTCCTTATCCTCATTGCGCACGAAAACAAAGACCCCAATTGGGTCTTACGTGCTAGAGGAGGAAGCGCTGGTCGTCAGTCAAGAAATCTGGGGCAGTGACCCAGAATCCTCCACCGAGGACCCGCCTTCGTCTCCTCCTACCTAAAGCCGAACGAAGAGCTAACGATTTGCCCAGTAAAAAACCCCAGGCAATATGCCTGGGGTCTTCTAAATTCGCTAGTTATCGGCGAAGTCCTAGACGCTCAACCAACTTTCTGTAGCGGTCGATGTCAATCTTCTGCAGATATCCAAGAAGTCTTCTGCGCTGACCAACCAACAGAAGCAGTCCTCTGCGTGAGTGGTGGTCGTGCTTGTGGTCCTTTAGGTGCTCAGTCAAATCTGAAATGCGGCGTGAAAGAACCGCGATCTGAACTTCAGGGCTTCCGGTGTCACCAGGGCCTGTTGCATATTCCTGAATAATCTGTTGCTTGACTTTTGAATCAAGTGCCATTGCTGGTCCTTTCATATCCGCTGCGCGGCGCCTGAGGCAGGATGCCAAAAGCTCTCTTTATCCGCGGCCGGTAAACGGCGAGCAATAGCTTAGGGATAAACCCAGAAAAACGCTAGGCGGTTGTTCCCTCTTGCAAGCTGGCAGGGTTTTCAGGCTCTACATACTTATTGCCGTCGTAGAAACTTCGAGAAGGCTTGAGCGCGAAAACCAGGTAAATCACCATCACCACTAAAAACAGTCCAAAGATCGGAATCACTAGAAATACCAAGGACATAAGGTCCTCGGTCGATAGGGCGAGCAGGCCGTTCGAGGAGGAAAGAATTGAAATTGCCCCAATTGCAGCGAAGATGGCATAGGCAATTGGCACCAGTTGCAGTAGAAGCCACTTGGCCGAAAAGCCCGCGTCATGGAATCTTCTTGCGGTAACTGAGAGATTTGGAACCAACAGAGCTATCGCCAAAAAGTTGGTTATTGGAGTCGGCTGAGACAGAGTGTTCTGCAACTGAAGCCACTCGTCCTGAGCCATCGGAACTGGCCACAAAACAGATTCAACTGTTGTAGCCACGATGCTGATGAGAATGGTGAATAGAAACCAGTACCAGAACTCTGATCGACTGGCGCGTCCTCGAAAGTTGAAGTAGTTACGAAAACCACTCACCACGGCATCTGCAAAGCTCATGTCACTACCCTAGTCTTCCAGCAGCTCCGCTGCTCGCTTGACGTCTAAAGCTATTTGATCGGTCAGGGCCTCGACGGAGTCAAACTTTGCCCATCCCCTCACCTGAGCGACATACTCGCAAACTACCGTCTTGTCGTAGAGATCCAAATCGTCTCTGCCTATGACGTGAGATTCGAGCAGTCTTGGGACCGCTTCAATCGAGTCATTTGTCCCAATCGAATGCGCCGCTGGATAGCGAACGCCATCTGAAATCAAATAGCCGGCGTAAACTCCGTCAGCTGGCAGCATTCCCTCGGCATCTCGGGACAGGTTTGCAGTTGGATAGCCAAGCTTTCGACCGAGTTTGCGACCATGCTCTACGACCCCTTCGGTTGCGTGATTTCGCCCTAACAGCAAGTTTGCAACTTCCACTTTTCCGGCTTGCAAGAGTTTTCTGATTTCGGAAGTAGAAATCTTGTTAGCGTTCGCTCCTACGTTGGCGATTTCTCGAACTTGGAATCCGTACTTTATTCCAAGTCTCGAAAGTTCGGAAACATCCCCGCTGCCACCAACCCCAAACCTAAAACCCTCACCAACGACAACAACTCGGGCCTTGAGTGGCACTATGTGTTGTTGAACAAAGTCCCCTGGTTGCATTGTGGCAAGCTCTTTATCAAATGCGAGAACGCTCAGTAAGTCGATTCCCAACGATGCAAGCATTCGCTCTTTTTGATTTTGTCCCATTATCTGCTCAGGTACCCGCATAGGATCTAGCACAGCCATGGGGTGCCTGTCGAAAGTTACGACTGCGGCAGCCAGCCCCGACTCATCAGCTAGATGGACTAGCTCGTGAAGAAGCTGCTGGTGCCCAAGATGGATAGAGTCGAACTTTCCTATGGCCACGGCAGTGTCGGCAAAGTCAGCAGGTAGCTTTCCCAAGAATTTATGCATCAATTTTCCTAAGCCACAAAAAACCTATTAGAGGCAAGACAAGCGGAACAAAACCATAGCCGATTCCAAAGCCTGACCAAACTGATGGGTGATTGAACCACTCTGGAGTCAGAAAGCTCAGGGACCCGACCGTCAAGACGCCCAGAAACTCAAACCATAATGCCACTTTTGCAAATCTTCTCAGATTTTGTTTGGCTAATGCAACAGTAGCAAACAGGTAAACAGCTGCAGATAAGGCTGAGAGAGAGTAAGCGACCGGAGCCTGCTGAAATTCGAAGATTATTTGGTAGACGGACCTGGCAATTGCTGACAGTGCAAATATCGCGTAAACGGCAATCAGCAGTCGGCCTGGCCCCAGAGTTTGTTGCACGCGCTAATTCTAGGCGAGCTAATTTTCCTCTGGCACAACCTCAGGAATCGGCAAACCTGCGCCTAAAACCTCGGCAGCCGCAACTCGGACTCTTTCTTCTAGTGAGACCAACGCAGAAGTTGCAATCAAACCTTGGGCATCCAGCCGGACCGCAAATCTTGCCGCAGCTCTAACTGCCAAAGAATCCTCGCCACAGATAGAAAGTGTTACTGGCACCATTGCCTTATAGGGCAACGCTGCCTCCGATGTTCCTGGAGATGGCAAAGGTGTTGCTTGCAGATCAAGTTGGACGTTTACAAAGGATCCCGTGGTTTCTGTGCTAAAAAGTGTCGAACCTGCATAAATCGACTGCTGATCCGCCAGCAGAATCCCGTTTGGGGTTTCAATGTTGGCAAAAGTAGCTCCGGCAACACTTGTTTCAGATAGCGGGAAGAGACCGATTGAACCAGCAGGCATTTCGAAGATGATGTCCGAGAAAACTGCAGCTGAATCATCCTGCAAAAGACTAAAAGTGGATGGCTGTCCCGATAACTCCTCGCTCCACGACTCCATAGATTCAATTAGAGCAGCGCCTGAGGATGGAATGACCTCGATTGCCAAGTCAGGAAAAGAAACCTCAGGATTTAGTTCAGCAAGAAGTGGATCGGACCAGTTTGAAATGGAACCTGAAAAGATCCCTTGAATAGCCTCGCCGGACAGGTTAATTGAGAACGCTTCGTCAAGATAAAAAGCAATGGCAGCCGCGTCATAAGCCATGGGTGCAGACGCGATTGCTTCGCATGGGGCAGGGAAAATCGACGCGACCAGCTGAGCCTCGGAGGCGGAATCAGCTGCATAAATTGACAAATCTGGACAGCCAGTCATTAGCGGGCCATTCCAGGTGTCAACCAGGTCCGCAAACGACGGATCCATGTAGAAAGAAATCTCGCCTGGCTCGCCACACTGGACGACTCGCTCGGCCTGCTCAACCAATAAAGATTGCGGAATAGGTGGATCACAAGCTGTGAGCAAAAACAGAGAAGGAGTAATAAGTGCAATTGCTTTCAAGATCTTCATGCTTCTCCTTCTATGTCAGAAAATCGGGGTCCAGGGAGGACACTCCTGGACCCCGATCTCTCGACTGTTATCGAATACGGTCGATGGTTCTGTTTGCCACGGTCAGGAAGGATCCTGAGAAGGCAACATATCCTAGGTTTGCACCCTTCTGAGGTACACAGGTGTTTACCACGAACTTGATGAAGTCACGGGCAGCCTTCGCCTGAGGGGTTGCAGCCTCAGTTGGGGCCATGGCATACGCAACTAGAACTATTGAGTAGAAGTTAGTGGTCTTCTTGTTTCCAGTTAGACCGGACTTCGCCTTGTAGTCAAAAGTCACAACTCCGTTGGAACCCATTTTCTGAGCAGCTAGGAAGTTACGAGCAGTAGCTACGGTTGGCTTCACAAATTTGCCTGCACCGTTCTGGACTGATGCAAGACCAAATCCTTCTGCTAGAGCGTCTGCTAGGTCAAGGTAACCAATCGAGTAGGTGGTCTTCTTGATTTCAGCTCGAACACCTTGGCTCTTGTCGCCAGCGATTCCAACTGCCTTGTTGCCAGTTGCAGTTGCCCAGCTGTCATTCTGAACCCAGCCTGCGCTTGGAACAGTTTGCTTAAGCCAGTTGGAAAAGTTGTTTGTCGTTCCAGATCCATCTTTACGGTAGACAACGTTTATGTTCTGGTTAGGAAGCTTGACGCCCTTATTGACATCAGCAATCTTCTTGTCATTCCACTTCTTAATCTTGCCCAGGAAAATGTCTGAAATGAGAGCTGGAGTCAGTCGAACATCTTTCAGCTCGGGGACGTTGTATGCAATTGCAATAGGGCCTGCAACTGCTGGGACATAGGTAAAGTCAAACTTTGGCTCAGTACCTGCCTCGTAAAGTGAGTCAGAGGCTCCGAAAGAAGTCTTTCCATCTGCAAAGTCTTTCTTTCCCGTACCCGAACCAGCTGGGTTGTAGGTGACCTTGTCGGTGGTGTATCCGGCGATACACTCAGCGAACATCTTGCCGGCGTATGAAGACCCAGATCCTGAAATGTCTGTAGCGTAAGCAGCTGGTGCTACCACCATGGAGGCAGTAACGATTGCTGCAGAAGCTAGAATCGCGGGAAGTTTCCGCATTTTTTCTCCTTCTATTTGTTTGTCTGGTGAACAACCTCAGGAAAGCTGTCTTGGGTAAACAACTGCCCCCAGATTTACTGTCTTGGTAGGGAACTAATGGTTAACGTTTGGCTAACCGAAGTGCCCATTGACATAGGCATTGGTGCGCGGGTCGATAGGCCCGTGGAAGATACGCTCGGTCTCGCCGAATTCAACGACGTGTCCTGGTTCCCCGTCATCGGCAAGGAAAAAGGCAGTCTGGTCAGAAATTCGTTGAGCCTGTTGCATGTTGTGAGTCACAATCACAATCGTCATCGATTCCTTGAGCTCTGTAATGGTCTCTTCGATCCTTCTGGTTGAACCAGGATCCAAGGCAGAGCACGGCTCATCCATCAGCATCACCTCAGGCACCATAGCTAAGCCTCTGGCTATACATAGTCGCTGTTGCTGGCCGCCGGAGAGAGAAAGAGCAGGTTCTCCAAGCCGATCCTTAACTTCGTTCCACATCGAGGCTCTGCGCAAAGAGGTCTCTACTAGCTCTTCTTCGTTTGCGACCTTCTGGCCCGAAAGTCGCAATCCGGAAATTACATTGTCCTTGATTGACATGGTTGGGAAGGGGTTTGGTTTCTGAAAAACCATTCCGACCTTGAGTCTCACGTCTACCGGGTCAACCCCCGATTCATAAATGTCTTTGCCGTCTAATAAAACTCGACCAGCCAAGCCAGCTCCAGGAATCAGTTCGTGCATCCGGTTGAGAGTTCTAATAAAAGTGGACTTACCACAACCAGACGGACCAATAAGTGCGGTTACTTGATTGGCGGGAAAGGTGAGTGACACATCTCGCAACACATGTCTGCCACCAAACCAAACATTCACATTGTCGGTTTCTAGGTGATGGGTTTGGACCATGCTCATTTCTATTTTCCTGTCTTCTTAGAGGATGAGGCGATACGCGCCGCCGAGAAAATGATGGCCACAACTATCAAAATGGTTGCGGCTGCGCCCCAGGCTCGAGCAATTGAGCCGTCAGTGCCAAAGGATAAGTTGAGGAAGAGGTAGGTGGGTAGCGATGCAACTCCGCCATCAAACATGTTCAGGTTGGTCACATTGTTCGTGAAGATAGTTAGCAACAGCGGAGCTGTCTCGCCGATGATTCTTGCGATACCCAAAAGAACTGCGGTGATAATGCCCGATTTGGCCGCCGGCAAAGTGACCATTAGGAAAGCTCTCCAGGAAGGCGCTCCTAGAGCGAGGGCTCCATTACGCAGTTCTTTCGGTACCAAACGAAGTGCCTCTTCACTGACTCTGGAGACTGTTGGAAGCATGAGTGGAACGAGTGCCAAGGAACCGGCATAGCCCGCGTAAGAAGATACTCCGGTCGCAATGAACATGGCGTAAATAAAAAGTCCTGCGACTACCGATGGAAGCCCGCTCATGGCCTGCAACAAAGTCCTGATCAGGCCTCTGCTTTTTCCTTGCGTCTCCGTAATGTAAACGGCTGTGGCGACTCCCAGGGGCACCGTGATGGCCGTGGTGAACGAAACAATCATTAAAGTTCCAACTAGTGCGTGCCCCAATCCGCCATAGCTCAAATCAGTAGTTGGCCCTACGTATCGATTGTTTTGATAAAAGAAGTGTGGGCTGAGTGCCTGGAAACCTGTCACAAAAACAGCGACAACCACGCTTAGGAGCATGATTAGGACAAACGCAGAAAGAAACAGCGTTACAACTACCAGCAAGCCATCGGGAATACCACGACGCCCATATCCAGTAAATCCTGCGTATGCGCCGCCCAGTAACTGGAGGGGAAGAAACACTGCGTAAAGTACGACGATGAAGTTCAGGCCAGACAAGAACCAAAACCCTAGGGAAAAAGCGGTCGGAAAAACTGCAGCAATAACCATCGCTCTGAGAAGCTTGGGATCAATCTTGGTCCAGGGTCTGGAGTCTTGTGGTCTAGCCAGCATCTCTAACGTCATACCTGCCTCCAGGGCTGGGCTTTGGTAACTATCCAGGAAGCAATTGCATTCACAATAAGCGTCACAACAAACAAGACAACACCGGCAGCCATCAAGGCAGAAAGTTCTGCCTCGGTGGCTTCAGCGAATTTCGCGAGAACTAGTGACGCCACGTTGCCGCCCTCGGGCATCAAAATCGTGCCCCAATTGAAACGGTCGTAAACCAAGTTCAAAACGAAGTAAATCGCAACTGTTTCCCCCATGGCCCTGCCCAGTGCAAGAAGTGTTCCTCCGACTATTCCCGAGGCGGAGGTCGGAAGGATTACTTTGCGGAAAGTGGATTCGGCATTACCGCCAAGTGCCTGAGCTGCTCTTATGACTTCTTGATCCATTTGACTAAAGATTTCTCGGGTAACAGAAGCAATAATCGGAACAATCATGATTGCTAAAACTAGGGAAGCAATGAATGGAGAATTCGCAAAGGTCCCTGCGTCATGGGCAAAAATTGGGATCCAACCGAATAGCTGATTAAGAATTGCAGCCCATTCCACCGCTACGGGCACGAAAGTTATCAAACCCCAAAGACCAATAACCACTGAGGGAATGGCTGCTAGAAAGTCAACGAGAATTACAGCTGCTTTACTGATTGATTTTGGCGCTATAAAGACAATGAAATAAGCGATGGAAATAGCCATTGGTACTGCGATTGTTGTTGCCATAGCAGCAATGAGTAAAGTTCCGTAAAGTTGCGGTCCGATTCTTAGCACCGGTGGACTTACGGACGTGTCCCATCCAACCCCAAAAACAAATTCCAACACGCCCTGCTGCTCAAAAGCTGGCCAAGCCCGCTGCATAAGGAAAAACAGGATCAACAAAATGATCACAATGGCCGAATAAGCTGCCATCGAAGCAATCCGGAAAAACACTTTGTCAGCTTTGCGGAAGGGCCTCAGCTGGAGATTTCGCTTCTCTAGGGTCGAGTTTGTGGTCACGGCGCAAGCTTGTTTTAGCCAGGTAAAGTTCTGGCTCTGTTGAAGTTAACGACGGGTGAACGGCTAGCTACCGAATGGAATACCCGTCCAGATCTGATGCATTCTCATCAGCATTACTGAAACCGTCAGAGCGGCAAACCCCATTACAACACTGGACCACCTGGTTTGTTCAGCCAGGGCCCAAACTATGGCGGCGGGCGGTATAAGAAGCGCTACCAGTAGATAACCAAAAAACTCTAAAGTACTGACCTCTGCACGTCCCCCTGCCAATGAAATTCCGGTTGAAACTGCGAGTTGAATAACAAGTGCGACTTCAATTGTCAGCAGCACGAGAATTACAGAACCGCGAGGCTTGCCCCCAAAAAGGCCAAAGGCGACGAGTCCGATCCCAACAAGAACGGACTGAAAAACCATGATGACAGTTAGCCAATCAACCATCAAAAGCCTCCGAAAAGACTGTTAGCGAACGATAGGCAGTCCCAATAGGTTCAAGTATGGCCAACAGATGCCCTTTGAAGCTTGCTGCGACAATTCCGGAAGAGTTTAGATGGATGCGCTTTCCATGGATGATTGCCTGAGCCTGTTCCTGGTTAAGTGGAATTTCTTCAAATATCTTGCTCGCAATGGAAAGCAGTGGAAAAGGGGTTCCGGCTTCCTCAATAGAACTCGCCACTTGAACTGAAAACTCCCCAATTCGAGTTCTTCTCAGAGCTCGCAGATGACCCCCAACACCCAGCGCATTGCCTATATCCCTCGCGAGAGCGCGAATGTATGTTCCTGAGCTGCAATCAACTCGAACATCAAACTCAATGAAATCGCCAGAAGGTCTAATCTGTGAAAGCAACTGGAAATGATAAACATGGACACTTCTTGCGGGGATTTCTACCTCTTTACCCTCGCGAACCAGTTCATAGGCTCTTTTTCCTTCGAGCTTGATGGCGCTGACGCTCGAAGGAACCTGCTTGATTAGGCCAGTTAGATTCTTTATCTGACTCTGAATCTGCTCAAGAGTGATGTGCAAAGCAGAATGCTCTGCGGTGACTTCCCCGTCAAGATCATCCGTAGTGGTCGACTGGCCGAGCCTGATTGTTGCCTCATATTGTTTATCTAAACCAAATAGATGATGAAGAAGCTTTGTGCCAGAACCTACTCCCATCAAAAGCAGTCCACTGGCAAAAGGATCTAAGGTGCCGGCATGGCCAATTTTTTTCTCGGAGAGTTTTTTTCTTAACTGAGCAACAACATCGTGGGAGGTTATCCCAATGGGCTTATCAATAAGCAAGATGCCGCTAGGCAATTACTCACCCTGCGACTTAGGTTTTTGATAAGGATCCGCATCGCCAGCTGGTTTGGCATTTTTAGCAATCCGCTCCAGCTCCTCATCTCTTCGCTTAGCCTCAGCGAGCAATTCGGCGAGGGCGCCAGCGCTCGCTGGAATTTCATCCTTGATTAGTTCAATTGTTGGGGTAATTCTGATTCCGAGCCGGTGGCCAATTTCACCGCGCAGTCGTCCACGATTTCGCTCAAGGGCGTCGATGGTTCTCTGCTGCTCTTCATTCGAGCCATAAACCGTGAAATAAATTTTGGCGTGAGCGAGATCTGGTGTCACTCTGGCATCGGTAAACGTAACAAACCCGATGTCAGGATCCTTCACTCCTCGTTCTAGCGCTTCGGCTGCGAGTACTTTGATTCGCTCCCCCAGTCGGCGAGCTCGATCGTGATCAACCACTAGACCCTCGGCTTCTCCACCATTTCATAGGTTTCAATTTCATCGCCGATTTGCACGTCGTTGAAATCGCCCAGTCCAATACCGCACTCGTAGTCGGTCTTTACTTCGGTGACGTCATCCTTGAATCTGCGCAATGACTCAACCTTGAGACCTTCCTTGACAACAGCTCCATCGCGAATAACACGAGCAAGAGCGTTGCGCTTGATAACGCCGCTTCGGACGTAAGAACCAGAGATTGTTCCGAACTTCGAAGAGCGGAAGATTTCTCGAATCTCGGCGCTTCCCATCTGCTTCTCTTCGTATTCAGGCTTGAGCATTCCCTTCAGCGACTTCTCAATATCCTCAAGGACGTTGTAGATAACGCTGTAGTAGCGAATGTCAACACCTTCTCGATCTGCTCGCTCCTTCGCCTTGTTGTCAGGGCGAACGTTAAAGCCAAGAATCACCGCAGAGTCAACAGTTGCCAGGTTCACATCAGACTCGGTAATCGCACCGACACCGCGGTGGATGATGCGAAGCTGAACGCTCGCATCAACATCAATCTTGAGTAGTGAGTCTTCCAAAGCTTCGACAGCACCAGAGACGTCACCCTTGATGATGAGGTTTAGAGATTCGACCTTGCCCTCTTCTAAGGCCTTGGTGAAGTCTTCCAGCGACATCTTCTTACGGGTTCTGGCTAGCAGAGCATTGCGGTCAGCGGCTTCACGCTTTTCTGCAATCTGTCTTGCCTGACGCTCGTCATCAGCAACCACAAACTTGTCTCCGGCGCGTGGTACTGACTGCAGTCCCAATACCTGCACCGGTCTTGAAGGGCCAGCTTCGCTAACCGCTCCACCGTTCTCATCGAACATCGCGCGCACGCGACCATGAGATGAACCGGCCACAATCGCATCACCAACTCGCAAAGTTCCAGACTGAATCAACACTGTTGCAACAGCACCGCGACCCTTGTCTAGGTTTGCTTCAATGGCCACTCCGCGCGCAGCGCGGTCTGGATTTGCACGCAAGTCAAGAGCCGCGTCAGCGGTTAGAAGAACTGCGTCAATCAACTTGTCGAGGCCCATGCCCTTTAGAGCAGAGACATCCACAAACATCACATCGCCGCCGTATTCTTCTGCAACTAAACCAAACTCGGTTAGCTGCTGACGAATCTTGGCTGGATTAGCTCCATCTTTATCAACCTTGTTGACGGCTACCACGATTGGAACCTGAGCTGCCTGGGCGTGGTTTAGCGCTTCAATGGTCTGCGGCATAACGCCGTCGTCGGCGGCAACCACCAAAATAGCGATGTCAGTAACCTGGGTTCCTCGAGCTCGCATGGCAGTGAAAGCCTCGTGACCCGGGGTATCAATGAAGGTAACTGCTCGATCAACTCCATCATGCTTAGCGTGGACCTGGTATGCACCAATGTGCTGGGTAATACCACCAGCCTCACCAGCCACAAAGTTTGAGTTTCTAATGGAGTCCAAAAGCTTTGTCTTACCGTGGTCAACGTGACCCATCACTGTGACAACTGGTGGCCTTGGTTGAAGAAGGTTCTCGTCCTCATCCTCCAACTCGGTAGAAATGTTTAGACCAAATCCTTCGAATAGCTCTCGCTCTTCATCTTCTGGTGAAACAATTTCAACCTTGTAGCCGAGCTCTTCTCCCAGAATCTGGAAGGTGTCCTCGTCTAGTGATGCGGTGGCTGTCGCCATTTGTCCGAGGTGGAACAAAACAGTAATCAGCTGACCTGAGTTAGCGCCGATCTTGTCTGCAAAATCTTGAATGGAAGATCCGCGGCGCAGACGAATAACAGTTGTGCCATCGCCGCGTGGAACAATTGCACCACCTAGCGATGGTGCCTCTCTTAGTTCAAACTCTTCTTTCTTCTCACGCTTTGACTTACGTGACTTGCTCTTCGAGCCGCCCTTACCAAATGCACCGGCTGTTCCAGCACCGCGACCACCACGTCCACCAGGACCTGGTCTCGATGGAAATGCTCCTGGCTTTCCGCCTGGTGCAAATCCTCCCGGTGCTCCGCCACCTGTGCGCTGCGGAGGACGCGGTCCTCGTGGTGCACCACCTTGTGGTCTCGCGCCCGTTCCAGCGGTTCTTTCGGGTCTGGGTCCACCAGGACGTTGACGTGACATGCCTTGAGCAGATGAAAATGGATTGTTGCCAGGTCTTGCCATTGGACGTGGAATGCCCATTCCCTGCGCAGATGCGAATGGGTTATTTCCCGGTCTTGGAATTCCAGTTAGCGGAGATTGGGAAGGCGCGGGTGCTGCAGCAGGCTTTTCAGTCTTTGGTTCGCGCTTCGCTGCCTCAACGGGAGTTTCAACTTCAACCGTTTCTGCTTTGGCTTTTGCCTTAGTTGTTTTGGCAGGAGCTTTCTTGGGTGCAGGCTTCTCAGCATTTGGAAAAGCAGCGCGCAACTTGGCCGCAACAGGTGGTGCGATGGTGGAAGAGCCACCCTTTACATATTCTCCAAGCTCTTCCAACTTGGCGAGTGCGACCTTTGTGTCGATGCCAAGTTCTTTAGCTATGTCATATACGCGTGGAAGCGCCAATTACTTTCTCCTGTCCGGGGCCGACCCCGAACAGGGCAGGCCTTATTGCTGAGCGGGGCTCATTTCGAGCTACTCATTTGTTACTTCTCATGTTTTCTGCCTGCATCTGTCTATCCGCTAAGCGGTGAAAGGCAATTCTAGGACCTTGCGGCCCAAAAGGCTATTCCTCTAAGGAGCTATCCGGCTGAATGTCAATCTTTGCGCCGGTCAGCTTGGCTGCCAGTCTGGCGTTTTGCCCTTCTTTACCGATAGCAAGTGAGAGTTGAAAGTCTGGCACCAGCACTCGAACGGCTCGCTGAGCCTGATCGATAACGAAGGAAGATGACACCTTGGCAGGTGATAAGGCGTGGGCAACGTATTCGGCCAAATTCTCCGAGTAATCAACCACGTCAATTTTCTCTTCATTCAACTCAGCGCTAACTGCTCTTACTCGCTGCCCTAGCTCACCAATGCAGGCGCCCTTTGCGTTGATTGATGGATCCTTGGTTCTCACAGAGATTTTTGTTCTATGTCCTGCTTCTCTAGCAACCGAAGCAATCTCAACCAGGCCTGATGCAACTTCGGGAACCTCGAGTGCAAAGAGTTTGCGAACCAAATTCGGATGTGTTCGAGAAACTGTAATCATCGGACCGCGAAGTCCTCTTTGAACCGAGGTTACGTAAACCCTCAGTCTTCGACCGTGTGAATAGTCTTCACCTGGAACCTGCTCCTCGGGTGGCATGAGCGCTTCAATAGAACCGAGATTCACATAAACCATGTAGGGCTTGGTGCCCTGCTGAATCTGTCCCGAGACAATGTCGCCCTCTTTGCCCTTGAACTCTCCGAGTAATCCCTCATCGGAAAGCTCTCGCATTCGCTGGGCGATGACTTGCTTCGCAGCATATGCCGCTACGCGACCAAAACCCTCTGGCGTAACTTCTTTCTCAGAAATCTTCTCGCCATTTTCATCTAGCACTGGCGCATAAATGCTGACGTGACCGGTTTTGCGATCAAGCTCTGCCCTTGGGCCTTTGGTGTGATCAGAAATGTGTTTGTAGAAAGCGGCCAAGATAGCTTGCTCAATGATGAGCACTAGCTCTTCAAACGGGATTTCCTTTTCGCGCTCCAGCAGGCGAAGGACATTTAGATCGATATCCATGCCTGCCCCTATTCATTTTCTGCGCGTAATTTCCGCTAAGGCAGATTCTAGCTTCAGATTGCTTCTGTGTCCGCTGGCTCGGTTCCAAAGCTCGACCTCGCCCTGCTCGATTCCTCGGCCACAAACAATCACCCAGGGCATTCCAAGCAGCTCCGCATCGGCAAACTTCACGCCTGGCGAAACCTTCCGGTCGTCCAGAATGACACTCAAACCCTGGCTCTCGGCATCTGCGGCGAGCTTTTCAGCCGCCTGGAAAATCGATTCCTCTTTACCTGCTGCCACGATGTGAAGCTGGGCTGGTGCGACGGCCTCTGGCCAAATCAACCCCTTGTCGTCATGAGACTTTTCAGCAATCACTGCCACCAGTCGCGTGACACCAATTCCATAGCTGCCCATGGTGACAGTGACAAGCTTTCCGTTTTCATCTAGAACTTTCAGGTCCAGTGCCTCGGCATACTTTCTTCCGAGCTGGAAGACGTGACCGATTTCAATTCCTCTGGCTAGTTCGAGTGGGCCAGAGCCATCAGGTGCCGGGTCGCCCGCTCTAATCTCAGAAATATCTGCAATGCCATCGGATTCAAAATCTCGGCCATAAGTCAAATTCCAGATGTGCTTTTCATTTTCATTGGCACCTGTAATCCAAGCCGAGCCCTTGGCAATTCGAGGATCTACGAAATAAGGAAGTTTGCTTTCAGCTTTTTCTCCAAGGAACTGCTGTCCAGCTTTGGTAGGACCAATGTATCCCTTCACAAGAATCGGATGTTTTGCAAAGTCAGCTTCTGTTGCTTGCTCAACCTCATCAGGTGCGAACCAGGCTTCAGCTCTCTTGGCATCCACTTCTCTATCGCCTGGAATTCCAACAACTACTAGCCTTCTCTTTCCTTCCGGAGAGACAAGTGCTAGCACAACATTTTTCAGAGTGTCACCAGCACTCCATACGGAGCCGCTTCGAGGGTGGTTGGCATTGGAGAAATCAACCAGAGTTTGAATGGTTGGAGTATTTGGAGAAGCGTGCACCTCAGCCGGAGGATTGGCTGAGCTGTCGACAGCTTCAGCGGGAGCGAATTTGACCGCTTCAACATTGGCTGCAAACCCACCAGGTGATCTAACAAATGTGTCTTCGCCAATATCTGCTGGGCAGAGAAATTCTTCTGATTTCGATCCACCCATCGCACCAGCGTCTGCTTTGACGATTACATATTCCAATCCAAGTCGCTGGAAGATTCTCTCGTAAGCATCTCGTTGTGCCTGATAGCTTTTCGCAAGACCCTCATCATCAATGTCAAATGAGTAGGCATCTTTCATGACAAACTCTCGGCCTCGCAGCAGCCCAGCACGAGGCCTAGCCTCGTCGCGATACTTGATTTGAATCTGATAGATAGAAAGTGGCAGGTCTTTGTAAGAGGTGTAGAGGTCTTTGACGAGAAGTGTAAATACTTCTTCGTGGGTAGGAGCCAATAGATAGTCAGCTTCTTTTCTGTCTTTCAAACGAAAGATGTTGTCGCCATATTCTTCCCAGCGCCCAGTTGCCTCATATGGTTCTTTTGGCAAAAGTCCTGGGAAGTGAACTTCTTGGGAGCCCGCTGCAGCCATCTCTTCTCGAACGATTTGTTCGATACGGTTTTTTACCATCAAGCCAAGTGGCAACCAGGCAAAAATTCCTGGGCCGTTTCGGCGGATGTAACCAGCTCTAACCAACAGCTTGTGGCTATCGACTTCAGCATCCGCTGGGTCTTCTCGCAGGGTTCGAAGAAAAAGTGTGCTCATGCGTATAGGCATGGGCACAATGTTAGCTAGTTACCGACCGTTACCTGTGCTGTTCCAACCTCAGAAGCAGGCATTTCTGCTGCAATTCGGTTAGCTTCCTCAATCAGAGTCTTGACTATTTCGCTTTCTGGGACGGTCTTGATGACCTCGCCCTTCACGAAAATCTGACCCTTGCCATTGCCTGACGCAACTCCTAAATCAGCCTCACGAGCTTCACCAGGACCATTTACAACACAGCCCATGACCGCCACGCGAATCGGGACGGTTAAGTGCTGAAGTCCTTCGGTTACCTGGTTGGCGAGTGTGTAGACATCCACCTGCGCTCGACCACAACTTGGGCACGAGACAATTTCCAATTT
>JACCDK011648503.1_pt1 | contig 15328 bp, 12 predicted proteins | sample 7445871 | NCBI WGS metagenome assembly JACCDK01 (sample SAMN15323436, study PRJNA562643) | freshwater metagenome | isolation source: river surface water | place: USA:Blue River Watershed | collected 2017-08-15 | reverse complement strand
TGCGAAGCTACATCACGCCAAATTTCATACAAGATCACAGTGTTGTCAGATTGTGGATCTATCAAGATGTCCAAGCATTCACAACCATCTTCACGGCGAACATCTACTGCATACTGATTCAAATACTCCAGTAAATTCGAACGCTCACCCTGTTTGATCGTAAGTTTGACAATAAAAAACTTCTTCATTGAGTGACTATCCCAGTATTTCTATTGGGAATCAATCCAAGTTTTAGCTTCTTCCACTAACTCTTCAATAGGTTTTGCTATGTCGAATACTTTTCCAGGCTCAGATGGATCCATCATCTCAAGAGTCTGTAGCTGCGAATCCAACAAGGTTGATGGCATGAAGTGACTTGTTCGATTCCCGATTCGACTTAAGAGTAACTCTTTGCTTCCATGTAAATGGATGAAGCGTGTAGCTGGTGCTTGAGCGAGAATTTTGTCTCTATAAATCTTTTTTAAGGCTGAGCAAGCGACGACAACATTTTCTGCGTTTTCCAAACTAGTGCCAACCGCTTCTAACCAGGGCCAACGATCATCATCGTTCAATGGAACTCCAGATGACATCTTTTCTTTATTTAATGCAGGATGAAGATCATCGCCATCAATAAAAACCGCCCCGATTTCTTGAGCAAGGAGTTCTCCGACTGAGGATTTACCGCAGCCGGAGACTCCCATGACTACTAACTTCATTTTTTAGGTTTACGGTTCCCGGTCTTTGTCCATCGAGAACGAACTAAGTGGGCAGCAGCCTTAGGTTGCCTATCTCTGCTAAATACACCCTTCTTATTTCCAAGTACGCGGAAGATGCCTGGCTTTGTTTGGAAATCAGCAAAGTTCCAAATCTGTTCGCCAACAATCCCGGGGTGCTTATCAAATACTCGATGGTGCATCTCCAGGAAGTCGTACTGATACTCCTCAGACCAAGGGAGCTTGTGGACTGAGTGTCCGCCAACCAAGGTATCTGCGCCGTACTCAGTAATGACAATCGGCACGTTGTACCGCTTTTCCCAGGCTGATAACTCAGCATCTAGATGTTTTTCGGCTGATTCAAGATCGTAGTGATCTACATACCAACCCCAGTAACGGTTCAAGCAAATTACATCTGCCAGAGGAGCAACCTTGCATTTATCGAGTGTTGCAAACATGACATTTATATATGTATTTGGACGAGTTGGATCCATTTCATGAGTTAATTCAAATGCAGGCTTGAAGAACTCATATGACTCTTCAGGAATTGTGTCTGCTTCATTGGTAATTGACCACATAACAACAGATGGGTGGTTCTTGTCACGCGAAATTAGCTCACGTACTGACTTCAATAACTCCTGTTGTGTTGCATCATTACATGTATCTGGACCGAATGTTGGTTTAACAGTGCCACCAAACACGCCTCCAGCCATTGACATATTGAGGCCAACAGCTGCAGTTTCATCAATAACAACAAAACCATGGCGATCTGCGTAATCCATAACCTCTTCTGCATATGGATAATGCGATGTGCGGAATGAGTTCGCGCCAACCCACTTCAGAAGTTCAAAATCATTCACCAAAAATTGGTTGCTGTGTCCTTTACCAAGTACAACGTGATCTTCGTGCATACCAAAACCTGTGAAGTAGAAAGGTTCACCATTAATTAGGAATTGCTTATCTTTTACTTCAACTGTTCGAACACCGATGTTGAGTGAGTATTCATCAGCCAATGCTCCAGATTCATTAACGCTCACCTTGAATGAATATAGGTAAGCATTTCCTGGTTGCCAGAGAACTACATTCGGAATCTCAATTGTTCCCTTAGAGCCCTTGCCAGTTGCAACAACTTTTCCAGACTCATCAATAATTTCAATTGAGACATCACCATTACCTGTTAGCTCAACAGAGTAATCAACACTTCCGTTCTTCCCAGAAAATCCTGTTCTGACAGTTACATCTTGAACATGGACCTTTGGAGTGCTGTAGATCCACACTGAACGGTGCAGGCCTGAATAATTATAGAAGTCATGCAAATAAGTCTGTTGCTTGCGACCAGTATCAAGTGTGACAACTTCTCCAGGTGGAATAGTTTCATTGGTCAACACATTGTTTACAGCAATGCTTAATCTAAATGTCTCTCCCGCCTTCACATGATCGGTGATATCTGCAGAAAATGGCATGTATCCGCCTACGTGACGAGCTACTTCTTTGTCATTAATAAATACAACGCCTTCATGCGTGGCGGCATCTACGCGCACATGGATTCGATCACCATTCCAGCCGCGAGGTACACGGACTTCACGCTGATACCAAACCCAACCCACATGCTCGCGAATCGCGATATCTGTAAAGAGATCGTTATAGGAAGCCGGTACAGCAATATCTAGCTTTGTGTCTAGATCTTTCTTGTACCAACCACTTGAAAACCCAGAGTCATCAAAATCAACTTTAAAATCCCAGATCCCATCCAGGTTGATTAGTTCGCGCGTAGCGCTTGTTTGTGGACGCAGCATGATTTCTCCTATACCGAAGTTGTTTTGAGTTCTGTATTTACTAATTGCATAAATCCACTGTCTGCCAACGATGGACTCAATAATGTGACTAGCTTTACGGGGTTGTTCTTAATTGATTGAATCTCACTAGAACGTGTGTCATTGATTGTTTCTTGTGAACCAACCCATTTAACCCATTGTGAAATGACAAATGCTGAAGCTGGCGCGTCCTGTAACTTTTCTGCGACAGGAGCTATGCGAAGAGCAAGTTTCGTTGATCCATCTATTGCGATTTGAGCTAATTGATGAGAAATCTTTTGATTACTAAATCTTTCAAGTAGCGCGGTCCTGTACTTGCTCAGCTCTAGATTTGAATCCTGCAGAACTTTTTCAGCTTCATCCCACCAATTATTAACAGCGCTCAGAATTTCAGGGTTTCGAATAGCTTCATCTACGGTCACGTGACCAGCATTCAAGCCCTGATAGGCAATAAGTGAGTGGGCACCGTTTAAAAACCATAGTTTTCTTGATTCAAAGGGGGCTATTTCAGGAACAAACTTCGCGCCCGCCTTCTCCCATTGTGGACGTCCAGCTGGGAAATCCCCCTGAAGGATCCAGTCAGAGAACATCTCTGTGACTACCGGGGAAGAATCCTGTATTCCAAGGGTGTTTTGAATGTATTCGACATCGGCTTTGCTGACTTTAGGTGTGATTCGATCAACCGAAGTTGAAACGAAAGAAACATGTTCGGCAAGCCAGGCAAGCTCTTCAGGACCATAGAAGGCAAATATTTGTTTAATTGCATTCTCAACAAACTTTCCGTTATTTGGAAAATTGTCACAAGGAACAATCGCGATCGGGCCAGCATTTATCACTTTACGAGAATGTAAACCATAAGCAAGGCGAAACAGTGCTGAGGTTGGAAATTTCCCGTTTTTGATATCTTCAATATCGTGAATAACTACTGGATCCCCTAAATTTAATTCCCCAGTGTTTGTGATTCTGTAGCCGGCCTCTGTCACAGTAATGGTGACTATGGAAACCTTTGAATCCTTCATAAATTTAGTGAAATTAACTTCATCTGATCCATCAAATGCTGATGTAATACTCTCAATTTGCTGTACATCTTCTTTATCGGCATCACGCGCAATTAATGTATAGACACAATCCTGTGCCTTTAATTCATCGATAGTTTGTGAACTTCGCCCCGAAAATGCAGCAATGCCCCAATCTTTACTTCCATCGACAGAGGATGTGTACCAAGCCTGGTGCGCTTTAAAGAATGCGCCCGCACCGATGTGAACAATTCGAACTGGTGCTGCTGGGCGCGTTCTAATCGTGCTCATAGGTTGAAAGCTTTTTTAGGAATTGTTGTAACCAAATCAACCGAAATCTTCAATGCTTGCTCAAAAGTAATTCGACCTTCTGTAATCATCTTTGCCAAATAAGCAGAGTCGGAGCGACGTGCCAGATCATGACGAGCCGGAATTGATAAGAAAGCTCGTGTGTCATCGATAAAACCTGATCCCTTGTAAAAACCAGCGATGTCTACTGTCGCAGAGCGAAAACGTTGAATTGCCTCTGGCGCATCTAAGAACCACCACGGGGCTCCAATGAATACAGAAGGGTAAAAACCAGCCAATGGTGCTATTTCGCGAGACCAATTTGTCTCATCAAGCGAAAATAGAATTAGCTTTAAATTCTTGTGTGTTCCGTATGCATTGAGCAATGGCTTTAAGTTTTGAACCCATTCACATGTGACAGGAAGGTCGTGTCCGGTATCAGGGCCGAATTCCTTTAACGTTGCCTGGTGGTGGTTTCTAATGACGCCCGCATGAATCGTCATTACAAGTCCATCTACAGTCGCCATACGTGCCATCTCAGTAAGCATGTGCCCTGCAAAATCACGTAATTGTGTTTCCGTTGCAGTATTTCTTAGTGCTCTTTCATAAATTATTGATGCATCTTCCGAGCTCAAAATACATGTGTAAGGTTCGAAAACTCCATGATCAGAACTAAATGCTCCGTGCTGCTTAAAGTAATTGCGACGATTCTCAAGTGCTCTGATGTAATGATCATAAGAGTTTGATGTTTCACCAGCAGATTTCAATAACTTTGAAACACTTTCATTCCATCCCGCATTGCGAGGATCCAAATACTTATCTGGTCTGAAAGTTGGAATAACTTTTGTATCAAATGATGTGTCTGCTGCTAGTTCTCGGTGAAATGCCAAGTCATCAATCGGATCATCGGTCGTTGCAAGAATTTCGATTTTGAACTGCTTAGCAAGTGCCTTAGGGAGAAATGCAGGTTCTAATAAGTTGGAAGCGATTAAGTCGTAATGGCGATCAGCATTTTCAATTGATGGAATTTCAGAAATACCAAAGATCTTTTGAAGCGTATCTTCAAACCAATAACCGCTCGATGTTCCGTTGAATACATGGTAGTTCTTATAAAACAAATGCCAAACCTTACGTGGCTCAGGATTGTTATAGATGTCGGACAACTCGACACCATTTGCGTGCAGAAGACGAGTTACATAATGATCTTTTAAAATGAAAAGTTCTGTTGGGTTACCAAAAGGCTTGTTTTTTGCCAGTAACTCGGGGTCTACGTGGCCATGGGGGGAAATAATGGGCAGATCAGCAATTAGCTCATATAGCTTTGAGGCTAGAGCCTTTGTCTGTGTATCTGAAGGAAAAAGCTTCGAATCAGATTGGCTCATCGAATTCCAGCTTTCCCGGTTGATTGACGAATGACAAGTGAGGTTTCGTGATTGCCAAGCTCATCAAACTCCTGGCCATCAACCTGTAAAGCATTCAAAATCGCCGTTACAGCTTCGGCTCCAACTTGATTAAGTTGGGTTGCAATCGTAGTAAGTCCTGGGGAAGTAAAATCACTACCAAAGATGTTGTCGAATCCGATGATGCTTAATTGACTTGGAATCTTTAATCCATTCGCTTGTGCTTCACGCATCAAACCAATGGCAACTAAATCGTTATAAGCAATTACAGCTGTTACGCCGGCGGCTTTGACTCGATCAAATGCATCTTTTCCACCCTCTAAAGTAGGTGAAGTGGATCCGATTTCAACAATGCTCATTCCAACCTTCAAGGCATTTTTCATCAAAAGTCTCCAACGTTCAATGCTCATCCAAGAGTTACTTGGTCCAGAAACATAAGCAATGTGTTCATGCCCTAGAGAGTGAAGATGACTGATGGCTTCTTTGATTCCAGGCTCAACTCTTGGCACAACATCATTTACACCTTTGACGACTCTGTTCATTAAAGAAACAGGTTTAATCTTGTTGAGCTCCTGAATTTCTTTGTCACTCAAACGCGATGTAACCATTACTAAGCCATCTACCGATGGAAGAATCTGCTGTGTGACTCGGGCTTCATTTGCACTTGACTCCTGAGATTCAGCGACAACCAATGTGTAACCCGCCGCAGAAGCAACAGATTCAGCGCCGCGGATTGCATTGAAAAATACTGGGTTCGTAATATCGGCAACAACTAATGCGATCATTTTTGTGCGACCTGTTGGTAAGGCTCGCGCAAAAGGATTTACTCGATAATTGAGCTCTTGTGCAGCCTTCTTAACCTTTTCTTCAGTTTTGGAGTTGATTCGCCCAGGAGTAGATAAGGCACGCGAAACAGTTGAAGGATTAACCCCCGCTAGTTTCGCGATGTCGTAAATAGTCGGTGCCGACTTCTGAGCCATTTTTTTATGCTTCCAATCCAGTTAGTTGATTAAATCGCTGCCACTAATTTCTTACGTTCAATTCTACGTTTCTCTTGTCGATCGGGATCAGGAACAGGAGAAGCCATCAAAAGTCTTTGCGTATAAGGATGGTTAGGGGTAACTGTAACTTGAGAAGCGAGGCCCTGCTCAACGATTTCACCTTGATACATAACCGCTACACGGTGGCTGATGTGTCGTACTACATCCAGATCGTGTGAAACAAAGAGGTAGGCAACGCCAGTATCTTTTTGAATCTGCAAGAAAAGATCCAAGATGCGTGCCTGTGTCGTCAAATCAAGAGCAGATACTGGCTCATCACAAACAATCAACTTGGGTTGTAAAGCTAGCGCTCGTGCAATTGCAACTCTTTGCCGTTGGCCACCTGAAAACTCGCGTGGTAAACGGTTAATTGCGTCGGATGGCAACCCAACTTGATCAAGCAGCTCTGCAATTCTTTTCTTTGCAGCACTTGCTTCCATTCCTTGAATTTCAAGTGGTTCAGCAAGAATTTGGCCAACCTCTAAAGATGGATTCAAAGATGTGTATGGATCTTGAAAGACCACTTGCATATCTTTCGAGAGTTCTCGTCGATCTTTGCGTGAAGCCGCTGTGATCTCCTTGCCTAGGAAGATGATTGAACCCTCAGTAACGGGTGCTAACCCAAGTATTCCCCGACCTAATGTTGTTTTTCCTGAGCCCGATTCACCGACTAATCCAAGAGTTTCACCAGCAGCAATTTCAATAGAAACTTTGTGCAGAGCCCTGAAGGGCTTTGCTCTAAATCCTTTTCCCGGATACTCAACAACGACATTGGAACATGTCAAAAGATTCTTACTCATGATTGCTCCTTTGCACCTGCAGTTAGAAAGGTCATCGGCTCTTTTCCCTCGAGCATCGAGCCTAAAAGTGTTTGGGTGTAAGCGTCTTGAGGATTGCGCAAAATGCTTCGTACATCTCCGCCTTCAACAATTCGACCGTGCTGCATGACAACAACTCGATCACATAAGTCAGCAACTACACCGAAGTTGTGAGTTACGAGAACCATGCCCATTCCGAACTTCTTTTGAAGGTCACGCAGTAGGTCAAGAACTTCAGCTTGGACAGTTACATCCAGTGCAGTTGTTGGCTCATCTGCAATCAGTAGTTCGGGATCGCATGAAATTGCTCCAGCGATCAAGATGCGCTGTGCCATACCGCCTGAAACTTGATGTGGATACGATTCAAAAACTCGTTCTGGATTTTTAATTCCCACAGTTTCAAGCATTTTTAGAGCCTTTATTTTTGCTTCCGTTTTTGAAAGTCCAAGAACTTTTACCATTGGACGAACTAATTGATAGCCAACTTTAAAGTTTGGATCTAGATTGCTCATCGGTTCTTGCGGAATATAAGCTATCTTCTTTCCGCGTAGTGCTGTCATCTCATCCAAGGAAATCTTTCCATTGTCAGGATCAAGTAGTGGTTTGCCTTCAAGGAAGATTGCCCCACTTGTAATTACTGCGTTTGATGGCAGTAAACCTAGAATTGAAAACGCGCTCTGGGTTTTTCCAGAACCAGATTCGCCAACGATTCCAAGTACTTCTCCACGATCAACATGGAAAGAGACTTGACGTACGACCTCTTTAATTTCGCCATTACTTTGTGGATATCCAATTCCGATGTTCTTAACTTCTAGCAAACGGTTTGAAGGTACATATTTTTCATTTACAAACTCTGGCTTCTTTACATCTGTGTTTGAAAAGATCTTTTGAGAGTCTTCCAATCCATCCCGCACCGCATTACCGAGCAAGGCAAATGAAGCAATGGTTAGGGCAATGGCGATGGCTGGCCAAATGATTAGGAGTGGCGCCATATAAATGTTTCGGAAGCCTTCGTTGAGCATTACACCCCAACTGATCATGCTTGCATCTCCAAGGCCTAAGAATTCAAGACCTGATTGAAGCGAAATAGATACACCACAAACTATTGCTGCCTGGATGATGATCGGTGCTCTAACTACAGTCAAAATATGCTTTGAAATAATTCTAGTATCGCTTAGGCCGCTTACCCGAGCCGCATCGACATACAGTTCGTTTCTAACTCCCATGACCGCTGTACGAGTCAATCTGAAGAATGAAGGTGCGATGAGCACGCCAAATACAGCCATGGCAAAAAAGATTGATGGGCCAACAGCCGCACGAACTGCAAGTAAGACGATCAAAGCAGGCAGAGACATAAACATGTTTGCCACCCAGCTTGCCGCGGTATCAAACTTTCCGGCGTAATAGCCAGCAAGAAGACCTGTAGGTACACCAATCAAGATCGCAACAATAGATGAAAGTGATGCAGCAATAAGTGTTGTCCGTGCACCAAATAGTAAACGAGCTAAATTATCGCGGCCCGCGCTGTCGGTTCCAAGCCAGTGAGCATCACTTGGGCCTTGAAGAACGGCCATGATGTCGGCTCGAGTTGGGTCAATTGCCGTTAAGAGAGGCGCAAAGATTGCAATGAGGACCACAAGAGACAGGTACGCCATAGTTACTACACCCACGGGATTTTTTAGCAAGCGCTTGAAAAGCGAGCTGCGAGTTACTTCTACTGCACTCATTGGACACGCACCTTTGGGTTTAGCCAGCCATTAACAAGATCGACAATTAAATTGACGGTAATCACGATAATTACCGTGTAGACAACAACACCCATAACTACCGGTGTATCGCCCATAGCTGTCGCGTTAACAGCCATTTCACCCATTCCGGGTAGTGCAAAGATCTTTTCGATGATTACAGAGCCGCCTAACATTCCTACAAATTGAAGTGACAGTACTGTTAATCCTGCTGGTGCTGCTGATCGAAGAATGTGCTTGAAAATAATTTCATTACGAGAAATTCCGCGACTTGTTAAAGTCTTAACAAAGTCCTTCTCTAGAACCTGTTTGATTGCCGACCGAATCTGTTGAGCAGCTGAGGCGACAGTTGCGACAACCAGAGAGGTGACAGGTAAAATCAAGGATTTAGCCCAATTAGTTGGGCTTTCAGAGAATGCGATCCATCCAGTTGCAGGAAGTAGCTGGACCTTTATTGCTAATCCCGTTACTAGGAATACCGCGAGCAAAAAGCCTGGAATTGCGAATCCTGCAATCGCAAGGATCTGCACAAACTTATCTATCCAGCCACCCTTAGTTGCAGCTGCGATACCTAATAAGGTTGCAAGGGTTGCAGCAATTAACATTGCAAAAGCTACAAGGGTTAATGTGACGGGTAGACGATGAAGGATTGCCCCAACTACTGATTCTGAACTAAACCAAGAGTTCCCAAAGTCTCCTTTGATCGCGTTTTGTGACCAATCTAAGTATCGATTAAATAGAGACTGATCTAAACCTAGTTCCTTTTGTTTAGCCAAAATCGAATCTTGCGGTGCATCTGGTCCCAAGATATTTAGAGCGATATTGCTGCTTGATGAATAGACCAGAAAATATGCAAGCGTGGAAATAACACCTAGGAGGATTACTCCTGATGCTATTCGCTTTGCTATAAATCCAAACATATCAACCTTCTTTGTTAGTTATCTGTGGGGGTTTCCCTCGAAAACCCCCACAGATATTTGTTAACTATTACGCGTTAGGTGCGTAGTTGTAAAGATACGGAACCGCGTTCTGAATCTGTGTATCTACGGTTACATTCTTACCAACAAAGTACTGCTGTGGAACGCGATACAAAGGTACGAACCAAGCCTTCTGAGTTAAAAGTTGGTTGATCTTTATTGCATTTGCAGTCAACTTTGTAGGTTGTGCCTTAGCCTGATCAAGAAGCTTTGTGATGTCAGCATCAGTTGACTTCAAGACGTTCCAGGTTGCATCCGGAGTAACCATTTGAACCATGGCTTCCCAAATTGAGCCCTGGTACAACTGGTACCAAGAAGCTGCGTACTTACCTGAGCGAAGTTCGCTTGTGAAGGCTGCTGGTGAAACATCAATCCACTTAACGGTGATGTTGATGTCCTTTAGATACTGAGCAATGAACGCTGCCATTGATGCATTAGCAAAGGTGATGTTAGGCATTGGGAATTCAAAACCGTTTGGATAGCCCGCAGCCTTTAGAAGTTCCTTTGCCTTGGCAGGGTTATATGAATATGTTTTATCAAGTGCTGAATCATATGCACCTGACTTCTCGCCAAATACCTGGTTTGTAGGTTCACCCTGTCCGCCGACAAGTGCTTTGTTCATAGCCGCACGATCAAATGCGTGGTTAATGGCTTGGCGAACACGAACATCACCAAGTGGCTTAACAATCTTTCCGTCGCGGTCCCAAAGAAGAATTCCAGACCAGTCGACAAAGCTTTGCTTCAACTTTGCACCACCAGCAAGTGCTGCTGCTGTTGTTGGATAATCCAAAATCGTTGCGTCGATCTGTCCAGATATCAAAGCATTTAAGCGTGCTGTTGTATCTGTCATGATTTTAAAAGTAACAGTGTCGAACTTTTGGATTGACTTGTTCCAGTATTTTGGGTTTGCATCAAATACATATGATGATCCCTTTGAGCTCTTTCCTGCGTTATAGATGTATGGTCCAGAACCAACTGGTGCTGATGCAAGAGCTGGCTTACCAAGTAATGATGGTGCTGCCATAAATCCTGACGATGTTGAAAGGAAGATTGGCAAAGCAGGATTTGGAGATGAAAGAGTAATTCTGATTCCAAAGCGACCAGTAACTGCGACTGAAGTAACTTGAGTTAGCTGTGGAGACTGTGGCCCGTTAGCCACCTTGTTATTGTCTAGGTTTGCTTTTGCTGCCGCCGCATCAAATGCTTCACCATTAGAAAACTTCACTCCTGAGCGAAGCGTCATTGTCAGAGTCTTCTTATCTGCAGACCAACTCCAGTTTGTAGCTAGGTTTGGCTTGAGAGAACCATCAGATGTGCGACGGATTAAAGTGTCATAAGCCGCTTGGTAAAACTGAATTTGGTGACCGATGTGGGCCTGACCTGGATCCCAAGACTTAACATCCTGAATGGCTCCAATTGTGAGTGTATTTGTAGCTGCTTGTGTTGGCGCACCAGTCACAAACATTGAGGCCAAAGCGATTGAAAGAATCGCCGCTACCTTCTTATAAAGCTTCATATACATCCTTCTTTCGAGAGCGAGGGGCCTCGGAAAACTTTGCCTTGGCCATTGTGTAAAAAGTAGGGGTTGGGGTATTATTTTGGCAAGCGATTGCCAAATCTATTTGATAACGATTTCGTTATGAATTGAGCGTAGATTGCCAGTTTAAGCGTAGTTGAGCGTGGGGTTGCCAAGGTTTTTGGCAAGCGATTGCGGCTCAGAGTTAGAGTTACGGAAGGAAAGGAGGCACGAAATGAGGGTACCTGCAAACTTAATTGGTCTGCCTTTGGGCGTTGACTCTTCCGTGGGAGGTCCAGAGGGTTTCCTATCATCAGATGAAATTACTGAGTTTGTGCGTCGCGCACTCACCTCTCTTAATGTAACAAATAAAAAGGTTCTACTTATTGTTCCAGATGCAACGCGATCATGTCCTATGCCTTTGCTACTTCCACTCATCCAAGAACATTTATGCGAAGCAGCTTCAATAACCGCATTAATCGCTTTAGGTACACACGCAGCTATGACTGATGTTGAAATCAACAATTTTTTTGCAGCGGGAAAACCTGTCGCGGATCTTTACCCAGCAATCAGATTTGTAAATCATGAATGGTGGAAACCAGAAACCTTCAATCAAATTGGCCTCATCTCCTCTGAACAACTTCGAGATATCTCTGTCGGCCGCCTGGATCGTGAAGTTCCTGTACTTATCAATAAGTTAGTGACCGACTCGGATCTAGTTCTGATTGTTGGTCCTGTTTTTCCACACGAGGTGGTCGGCTTCAGCGGTGGTGCAAAGTATCTCTTTCCTGGTGTATCTGGAAAGCAAATGATTGACACTTCACATTGGCTTGGTGCTCTCATTTCTAGTTCAGAGATTATTGGTGCAACCGGTATCACCCCCGTGCGAGAAATGATCAATACAGCGGCCTCATTTGTTGAAACCGATTTATACGCGCTCTGCTTAGTCGTACAAAGCGGAACAGGACATCTTGAAGCAATTAGCTTTGCTAAGCCTCACTCAGCATGGGAATTAGCCTCTGCTATCTCTGCAAAGACTCACATCAACTATCTCAAAACCCCTGTTAAACGGGTTCTTTCTATCATTCCTGAACGCTATGCAGATATTTGGACCGCAGCGAAAGGCATGTACAAAGTAGAGCCTGTTATTGCTGATGGCGGCGAAGTGATTATTTATGCGCCGCACGTTACCGAATTTGCCTATACCCACCCAGAGTTAGAGGAGATCGGGTACCACTGCCGCGAATTCTTCACTAAACAATGGGATAAATACGCAGAATTTCCAACTGGATTGCTGGCTCACTCAACTCACCTACGAGGTGCTGGCACATTTGATGAAGACAATGGTGAGCGATTAAGAATTACAGTCACGTTAGCGACTGGAATATCAGAAGCAAGAGTCAGAGCGATGAATCTAAATTATTTAGATCCCGCAACACTCAACATTTCTGATTATGAAAATGACTCGGAAACAATGGTGCTTCCAAATGCTGGTGAAATTCTCTATCGCTTAGAAAGTTAGGTTAATGATGTCTGCAAATATAGGTGTGTACGGTCTTGGTGTAATGGGAGCAAATTTAGCTCGTAACTTTGCTTCGCGAGGTCACACAGTTGCTGTCTTTAATCGCCAATCAGAAGTTACTAATCGATTCATGACCAATTATTCATCTGAAGGAAATTTTGTACCTTCGGCCCAATTAGTAGACTTCGTAGCCTCACTTGAATCACCAAAGAGAATTATCATGATGGTCCCTGCAGGAAATGCAACGGATCAAGTTATTGATCAGCTACTTCCGCTTTTGACTGCAGAAGATATTTTGATTGATGGCGGAAATGCCCATTACTCCGATACACGCCGCCGCGAAGAGAAGATTCGACCAAGCGGAGTTATGTACTTTGGTGTCGGTGTATCTGGTGGAGAAGAAGGCGCACTAAAGGGTCCAGCGATCATGCCCGGAGGAAATAAAGAGTCTTACAAGCACATTGGTCCATTGCTTGAATCAATTGCAGCCCGTGTAGATGGTGAGCCATGTTGCGGTTGGGTTGGTCCAGATGGAGCAGGTCACTTCGTAAAGATGGTTCACAATGGAATTGAATACGCAGATATGCAGTTCATTTCCGAGGTTTATGACCTGCTTCGCAAGGTTGATGGTCTTACACCTCAAGAGATTGCCGAGCTATTTAAGAAGTGGAATGACGGACTCCTTGGTTCTTATCTAACTGAAGTTGCCATAGAGGTTCTTCAGCACACCGATGCGCGGACAAATAAACCTTTCCTCGACATTATTAGCGATCAAGCGGCACAAAAGGGCACCGGAAAGTGGACCATCGAGACCGCTGTAGATCTTGGCTCACCCGTAACTGCGATCTCTGCTGCGGTTTCGGCTCGAATGCTCTCTGCCGATATTTCTAGCCGTTCCGCCATTCAAAAGGTCTTGAAACCTGTTGTTGCAAAGAAAGGCGTCAAGGTTGCTCCGCTGATTGAAGAGGCTCTCTGGGTAGCTAAGGTCATTGCTTACTCTGAAGGAATGTCAATGATTGCGAAATCAAACACTCAGTACGGCTGGGGAATTAAACCTGGACAAGTTATTTCCTTGTGGAGAGGCGGCTGCATTATTCGTGCAGTACTCCTTAAAGATTTAAAGGCAGCGTTTGATCAGGATGAAAAACTTGAATCACTCCTTGCTTCCAATCACTTCGCTAAAGAGATTCAGGAACGTCAAAGCAAGTTACGTGCATTGATTGGTGTAGCGGTTGCTGAGGGAGTTCCTACTATGGCATTGAGCTCTGCATTGAATTACTTAGATTTTATGCAGCAACCACGCTCTTCCACCTCACTGATTCAAGGAATGCGTGACTTCTTCGGATCTCACACATATGGAAGAGATGATGAGGCTGGAATTTTCCACACATTATGGAGTGGAGATAGATCAGAGGTTAAGCAGGGTTAATTCCAAACTGGTGGAACCGAAGAGCTGCTCGCAACGGTTTTGGCAGCCCAAGTAGCGCCAATAAAAAGTGATTCTGTTGCTGTCTTTTCTTCGACAAAAGCTTTAATGACACCGCACACAAAAGCGTCACCCGCTCCGGTTGTATCTACAACAGTTGCAGGTAATGCCTCTTGTGTAAATACTCCAGATGTTGAGTATTCCTTAGCTCCTTTTTCATTATCTGTTGAGATTATTCGCTTAAATCTCTTCAAGTAATTTTCGGAGTTGAAATCTTTTGGCAGTTCCCATTCTGATCCAATCGCAATATCTGCTTGAATCTCTTCGCTTAAGGCACCTAGCCCGACTATTGTTTTGCAGCCTTTTTCCTTAATCAATAGAAAATCTTTTTTCATACCAGCCCGCCAGATTGGCCATACAACTAAATCTTCAGGTTTTATTAGATCAACATTTACTTGGATCTCTCCGAAATAACTTTTTTCCATTCCGATCATTGTTCGTTCACCTTGTTGATTAACAAGAACCACAACATGAGGTGTTGGGTATGGAAATTTCTTAACATCGTTTACGGCAATTTTTCCGCTTGAAATACTTGATAGGAGTGCGTTGCCACTTACATCATCCCCGACGTAACCAGAAATACCAACATTAAATTCTGAGTTAGCTAATGCAGTTGCAATGTTTAGCCCTTGACCGCCAGGCCTTTCCTCGTGGTGACGTGCATGTGTGAATCCACCTGATTCAGGGATTGCATTGATATATAAAACGGTATCCCAGGCTATCGGGCCGATGATCCAAATGCGCACGGGTGCGAGTGTAGGCTAGATATATGGAGAATTCAGATAAAGCTTTGAATACCGGTGCTAAGCGCGTCTACGACGTGGCTCCTTCAGAAAAATTTGCTGAGTTTATGAAGACCGGTTGGGCACCAACACCTTTAACTGGAATCACTCAAGATGAGGTTATCTCCCATTGTATACGTCGCCGTGCAGCGTTATCTGAAGCTTTTACTGGAGTTCGTTTAGTAATTCCAAGTGGTGGACCAAAGCAACGCAGTAATGACACCGATTATTT
>JACCDK011671810.1_pt1 | contig 15337 bp, 7 predicted proteins | sample 7445871 | NCBI WGS metagenome assembly JACCDK01 (sample SAMN15323436, study PRJNA562643) | freshwater metagenome | isolation source: river surface water | place: USA:Blue River Watershed | collected 2017-08-15 | reverse complement strand
CGATGATCATGTCTGCAGCGATTGGCTCTGCACTCTTGGGAATGCGCCCTGTTGCAGAACTACGCTACGCAGACTTTGCGCTGTGTGCTGCGGACGAAATCATCAACCAAGCAGCCAAGGTGCGCTACATGCTCGGCGGCCAAGTGCGAGTGCCTATGGTGATTCGTCAACCGATTGGCATGCGCTGGGGCATGGCGGCGCAACACTCACAGAGCAACGAAAACTTGTGGGTGGGAACTGCGGGATTGGTGGTGGTGGCATCGGCCACACCCGCAGACAACCATGGCTTGCTAAAAGCTGCGATTCGTTGTGACGATCCGGTCGTGTTCATGGAACACAAAGAGCTTTGGCTCACCACAGGCGAAGTGGATGAAAGTGCTGGGCCTGTTGAACTCGGCAAGGCTACTGTTCGTAAAACAGGTAAAGACATTACCTTGCTAAGTTGGTCTAAATCTGCAAACGACTGTTTAAGCGCAGCAACACTTCTTGCCGAAAAAGGAATTGACGCGGAAGTGATTGACCTAAGAACCCTCTGGCCTTGGGACCGTGACACCGTATTTGCATCCATCGAAAAAACCAAACGCATCTTGGTCGTGCACGAATCATCGAAGGTCGGCGGATTTGGTGGCGAGTTGCTCGCCGAGATTTCAGAAAACTTCTTTGGTAAATTGAAATCGGCGCCTACGCGTCTAGGTTCACCGCGTATTCCGGTGCCCTACGCTAAAAACTTAGAAGACCTCTGCAGAGTGGATGCGACAATGATCTGTCAGGCTGCACAAAAATTGGTGCAGTCAGGATAAAAGTTATAAATACGTTTTCGCATTGCTAAGGAAAAATATGCAAGCCGCTTGGTACTCAAAAATTGGCGAAGCAGCCGATGTATTGGAATTTGGTGAGCAACCCACGCCAGAACCACTCGCTGGGGAAGTCCGCGTCAAACTGGTCACCTCGGGTGTGAATCCTTCGGACGTGAAGTCACGCAGGGCAAGGCCCGTCACCGAGCCACTCATCATTCCACATAGCGATGGTGCTGGGGTGATCGACGCAGTGGGCGACGGTGTTTCTTCTAAACGCATGGGTGAACGCGTATGGGTTTGGAACGCACAGTGGAAACGCGCACTTGGCACGGCCAGTGAATTTGTCTGTTTACCCCAAGTGCAAGCGGTCACCTTACCTGAATTGGTGAGCTTTGAAGCAGGTGCTTGTTTTGGAATTCCTGCATTAACTGCGATCGAAGCAGTGCGATTGGCAGGTGATGTCAAGAATAAAACAGTGTTGGTGATTGGTGGCGCATCCGCAGTCGGCCACTACATCACTCAGTTGGTAACGCTCGCCGGTGGCAGAGTGATTGCCACCATCGGCTCTGCTGCCAAAGCAGCGCACGCCAAAGATGCAGGCGCAAGCGATGTAGTCAATTACAAAACCGAACCCGTCGCTGAACGCATCAAGCAACTCACCTATGGCGCGGGAGTTGATGTCATCATCGATATGGACTTATCGACCACTACCCACTTGCTCTCGCAAGGCTGTCTAAAGCCACACGGGCAATTGGTGTGCTACGGCTCCAATGTGCCTGGGGATGTACCGATTAACTTTAGAACCTTGTTGTACGCATCGATCGGTTTGAAGTTTTTCTTGGTTTACGACTTGGCGGACGATGCACGCGCCTATGGTTTGCAACGTTTTGACGCACTCTTGCATGCCAATAGCCTGAAGCATACGATTGGGGCAACCTTTCCGCTCAAAGACTTGGTCAAAGCCCACCAAATGGTAGAAACCGGTCAAGTTTTAGGAAATGTGGTCGTTCAAATCTGAAAATGTTGAATGTTTACAACAATTTGCATCGCTTTTTTGTTGTAAGGCATTCATAATTGCATATCTTTAACTTGCCGTAAGCGGCTCAAAGGATTCGGATATGGCAGACAGTGTCGTGGTAGCAAACAATTTGGTCATCGGCACAGGCGTGACCTTCAAAGGCTCTATTTCTGCCCCCGGCAAAGCGGTGGTGAACGGCAATGTCACCGGTGACCTGACCGCAGATGACTTGCTCATTGGAAAAGAAGGCGTTGTGACTGGCGTGGTGCGTGCCCGCGAAATAGATGTGCACGGCGAACTCAACCAAGACATTTCGTGCAAAGACCATATCCTGATCCACAGCACCGGTCGCGTCTCTGGTTCATTGGAATATTCAGAACTAGAAATTCAACGCGGCGGCCAATTCCGCGGCGACATGAAACAACGCTGATCAAAGTCGCAAAAGTTGTCGCAACGCAACATAGATCAGTAAGTCTTCAAAGCAATTTTGAACTAAGTCTATCGTTTAGCAATTGCACAAATAAAAACGTCGCATTACAAAGAATAGTTTAGCGACGCTTGATTATTTTGTAAGTCATTCTCTCCCCAAAAATACTCCCGCACTGCTCCAATATTCGCGATCGAATAAAGGGTGCAGGGGCTTGCGAAATTTAAATTTAAAGCTGACAAAAGCGCTGCTTAGGGCTTTTTTGCTTACTGGTTATGGCCTTGCGTATGCAAAGGCGGCTTCATTCAATGCGCCACTAACAACCGCGCATTGCTTATTTATTGAGCAGCTAGAACTTGCTGACCTTGAAGGTCGCAAGTTACCCGAATTTGACTGGTTGCGTGAAAAACTTGTTACGCCTATGCCAGATGCGATCGATGGCGCATGCCTTGGTCCAAACGATAAAGATGTCCTTCTTTCTCGTACCCAACAGATATTGATTGAAAAAGGATTTGTAACTACCCGTGTGTTGTTTAACGCTAGCAAAACGAACATTGACCCACTGGTATTGACTATTGTTCCTGGTCGTGTACGCACTATTCGATTTGATAATTTCGGAAAAGTAAAGACTGACTTGCGCTGGGCTTTTCCTATGCAAACAGGCGAACTTCTCAATGTGCGCGACATTGAGCAAGCACTTGAAAACTTAAAGCGTATACCAACAGCAGATGCAGACATCAAAATAGTTCCGTCATCTGATGCAAATGCTGAGCTTGGCGATAGCGATTTATGGGTGTCATACCAAACCTCTGCATTATTTAGAGCTTCGATAACTTTGGATGACAGTGGCACCCGAGCTACAGGCAAATACCAAAGTAGCGTAACGCTGAGTGCAGATAACCCACTACAACGCAACGATATGTTGTATGTCACGCACCACAACGATCTAGGTGGTGGCAAAGAAGGGGAACGAGGAACACATGGCGATACGGTGCACTATTCCATACCTTTTGGCTATTCCCTTGTCAGCGCCACCTTCAACAAGGGGTCTTATTACCAAAGTGTAGCCAACCAAAACCAATCGTATGTGTACCGAGGGATTAGTGAAAACAATGATCTCAAACTCACCCAAGTCTTAGCGAGAGATGCTATGCAGAAATGGAGTCTCACGCTCGGTGTATTCCAGCGCAAGGCTAAAAACTATATTGACGATACAGAAATTCAAAACCAACAGCGCGTAGAAGGCGGTTGGTACAGCACGCTAAGTCACAAGGCCTTTGTTGAAAGTGCCACCTTAGATAGCAATCTGACTTTTAAACGTGGCACACGTGCCTTTGGTGCCTTACCTGCACCAGAAGAAGCATTCGGAGAAGGCACATCGCAGTTCATATTGTTAGCGAGTGATGTGAACTTGTCATGGCCTTTTCAAATCAATGCACACCGACTTCGCTACAACAGCAATTGGCGACTTCAAGGCAACAGTACTGCACTGACGCCCCCGAATCGACTATCTATTGGAGGGCGCAATTCGGTCCGTGGATTTGATGGCGAATTGGTACTAACCGGCGACGCTGGTTGGATTTGGCGTAACGATCTGGGTGTTTTATTCAATTCGCCAGACACGTCGACACAAGAGTTTTATGTAGGCCTAGACCAAGGAGAAGTTGCGGGCCAAAGTACTGCGTCACTTGTTGGTACCCGACTAGCAGGTGTAGCTATTGGAATTCGCGGTTTAACTGCGGGTCTCTACTACGACATCTTTGTTGCACAGCCCTTACTCAAACCCACTCAGTTTGCCTCTGCTAGCAACACGATGGGATTTAGTGTCACTGCAAATTTTTAATCAAATTTCATACAGGAGCATTTATCTTGAAGCATTCTTTTTTTCGCTTGCTGTGTAAAAGTATTACGTTTTGCTTAGTACCCGCAGTTACAAAAGCACAAATTACGGCCGATCCTAGTGCTGCAGCCAACCAACGCGCTACTGTTTTGCAAACTGCTAATGCGATACCGCAAGTCAATATACAAACGCCTAGCAGTGCAGGCGTCTCGCGTAATTCCTATAGCCAATTCGATGTGCAGCGCAATGGTGTCATTTTGAACAACGCTAGATCTGCAACCCAAACCCAAATAGGTGGCTGGGTTCAAGGCAATCCATGGCTTAACGCAGGAAGTGCAAAGGTCATTTTGAATGAAGTGAATTCCAGCAAACCTAGCCATTTAAATGGCTATATAGAAGTAGCAGGACCTAGAGCGGAGGTCGTCATTGCCAATCCTGTTGGTATCAGTGTCAATGGTGGCGGTTTTATCAATGCAAGCAAAGCCACACTCACCACTGGAACTTCCAATGTGAACCTAGGTCAGATCGACAACTATCGAGTCCAAGGTGGAAGCATTGCCATTGATGGCTTAGGTTTAGATCTTCGAACAACTGATTACGCAGCCATTTTGGCGAGAGCAGTACAAGTCAATGCAGGTATTTGGGCTAATGATCTTAAAGTCATTACCGGTTCCAACGCTATAGAAGCCGCATCTATGTCCGCGAACACAACACCTTTAGTTGCTCCCATCGTTGGAAGTAGCAAGCCATCAGAGATGGCCCTAGATGTAGCGCAACTAGGTGGTATGTGTGCAGGCAAGATATTTTTACTTGGTACTGAAACAGGACTAGGAGTTCGTAGCGCTGGCGTCATAGGTGCTAGCGACGGAGATCTTGTTCTACAAAATAATGGCACATTAACTAACTCGGGCACTATGCAAGCCAAAGGTGATTTGCAAATCACTGCGCAGGCCAATCTGACAAATTCAGGAACGCTCTATGCCACTGGCATGCAATCTATTACTACCCCTGCGTACTTACATAATAATGGATCAGTTGCTTCAGAAGGTAATGTAGTAATTTCAGCCAATGGCTTAAGCAGCAGCCAAAACAGTTCTATATTGGCCCAAGGAGATTTAGATATCCACCTACTTTCTGACTTCTCACCACAAGGCAAATTTCAGACAAGTAAAAGCTTACACCTTAGTACCACTGGAGTTTTTAATAACCAATTAGATATCTCGACACCACGTAATCTCTCTATCACTGCTTCCGATGTCAATAATGGTGGCGCCTTAGGTTCTGCATCTGTCATAAATATTCAAGCCAACCGGTCCATCGTCAATACAGGAAAAATTGCTGCCCCTAGTGTTTTGCTTAGCGCTAGGGAACTTATCCGCAATACGGGTCCCAGTGCCTTAATTGGCGCAACAGATGCAGCGGGCAATTTAACGTTGCTCGCACCCACCATTGAGAACTCAGATGACACGACCACAACAGATAGCCCACCCTCCACAGCCATTCTTGGATTAGGAGCAGTGACCCTCGCTGGGGGAATGGACGCCAATAACAATGTCACCAAAGCAAACACCATCATCAACCGATCCGCACAAATAGAGTCTGGCGGAAATATGCTGATCAGCGGCAACCTCTTGACCAATACAAGGCGCGTATTGGTCATGGGTACATCATTTGACCAAGGCATCAGCCCTAATGCGCTCAATACGCTGGGTGTGGAATTGTCGGGCTCAATAGGTCAGGTTAATGTGCAGGACCCTAATAGTATCGGCGGCGTGTACATAGAGCCTCCGCGCGGAGGTTCTATGAATAGCGACTACATTCGAACGGACTTCACAGGGACGGGACTTCAAAACTCAGTCATATCTACTAGCCCTAAAGCGCAAATTATTTCCGGCGGCAATTTAAGATTTGATGTCAATACGCTTCAAAATTATTGGAGTCAAATTTCTGCTGCAGGTAACATAGATTTATCTGGAGCCTCATTGGATCAAGACAGTTGGAGAGGATCAACCGTCCCTCTGTACAAAGTCGCATACACAGGGTCCTATATCTACCGAACCTATAAAGGACTTATTTGGAGTCACTCGTTTTGTGATAGCGGCTGTGATGCACCTGGGGACAATAGATATTTCACCTCTAACCAATTCGAGTCTAGCCTAACAAGTAACGCGAACATAGTAGGTTCTGGGGTAAGTTTAAATAATGGCAGCGCAGGAGTTAGCACCTGGACCGCACCCTATCAATATTTGACAAACCCAACGCCCATCGTTGTCTCAAGCACTGGCTTATTTAAGGTTGTCTCTGACTCCAGCAGCAATTACCTGATGGCAACTGATCCATTGTTTACCTCCTACCAACAATGGATATCGAGTGACTTCATGTTGCAAAACCTCTCGCTTGATCCATCTATTACGCAAAAAAGATTGGGTGATGGGTTCTATGAACAACGCCTTATTCGAGAACAAATATCAAATCTCACTGGCAAACCATTTCTAAGCTCATACTCAGACAGCCAAAAACAATATGCTGATTTAATGGCTAACGGTGTTACGCAGGCTAAATCCATACAGCTCACCTTGGGAATCGCCCTGACCGCTGAACAAATGTCGCAGCTCACATCTGACATTGTTTGGCTGGTACAACAAGACGTAACACTTCCTGATGGGTCCACCTCACAAGCATTAGTGCCTCATCTGTATTTAGCGCAATTTCATCACGCCATTAAGCGATCAAATGGGGCATTGGTTTCCGGTAATTCCATTCAATTAACAGGTATTCAAAATTTTAAAAACTCAGGAACCATAGAAGCTACGCAGGACTTGAAGTTACAAGCAGACGGCGACTTAGATAACGCTTTTGGAGTCCTGCAGTCTGGCAGAAATATGTTGCTGGTATCGAAGAAAGATATTGATTTAAGCAGTGCAAAGCTACAAGCCCTTGAATTAGATATTCAAGCAGGTGGCAATATTTCATTAGTCACAACCACCCATACAAAGTCTCAACAAAATAACAAGGCATCTAGTCAGCAAACACAATTAGGTCCTAGTGCCAGCATAAGTGTTGCTCAAGATGCACGTATTACCGCAGAGGGTGATTTAATTTTTACAGGCGCTAAGGTCGACATTGGAGGGGATTTTCAAGCCGCCGCTGGAGAAAACGTAAACATTGGCGCTATTCAGACCCAAGACCAAAAATCACTAGAGCGATTTGGCGGTATTGGCAGTGTAGATGGGAAGGTTCAGCATGGAAGCACGATCGCCGTTGGTAAAAATACAAGCATTACCAGTGGAAAAGATATACATATCGAGGGAAGCCATCTAGCTTTAGGTAGTAACAATAGCAACCAAGCCACTATATCCGCAGGTGGCTCGATCAGTGTTACCGCAGTTAAGGACACAACTGATATCTTGAGCACAAACTCAGAAAGCTCTTGGCATGGAACAAACTCCTCCCGCTTAGAAACGCATACTGAGTCGGTTAAAGGTTCTCATCTTGTTTCACAAGGCGAGTTGAAATTAATCTCTGGCAAAGATATCTCTATTGAGGGTTCTGAAATAGTTGCAGATAAAAATCTTCAGATCAATACGAAAGGTGATTTACGTATTGCCTCGGTTGCGCAAACGCAATCGCAAAACAGTACTTTCATAAGCAGTAAAAATAATATGCTGATCCAAAGCGAAAGGCGAGATGAGAAAAACGTCTTGTCTACCTCAGCACTTGGAAGCACGCTTACTAGCCACACTGGAAATATCGCGTTACATGCGGGAAAGAGTTTTTTCCAGATCGGAAGTGATATTGTTTCACCCAGTGGTGATATTTCAATTGCAGGACAAAACGTCACGATTAAAGAGGCGCGCGAAACGCTACTTAGTCAGCAATCGACTAGCCATAGCGAGTCTGGCGTTACCGCAGGCATCATCAATCCAGTGGTCACAGCAGTCCAAACTGCTCAGAAGTTAGAAAACGCAACACACCAGACCAAAGACAGTCGTATGACAGCCATGGCTATAGCAAGTGCCGCATTAACAGTTTCGCAAGCTATCGATGCCGTCAATACTAGCCCGATAAGCGCAGGCGGTGTCAGCTTGAATGTCGGAGTTGGAAATAGCTCAACCAGCAGCAAGAGTATTTACCAAGCTGACACTGGTAAAGCTAGTAATGTCTTTGCGGGCGGGGATATTCAAATTACAGCTGCTGGCACACCAGAGTCAAGCCATCTCTCCATACAAGGCAGTCAAATAGAAGCAAAGGGCACCACTGCCCTCAAAGCTGACAATGACATCACATTACTGGCCTCACAAAATACTAGGACATTCGATCAGACAACGAATTTTTCATCTACCAATGCTGGCTTAGTTGTTAATTCCAGTGCAGGCACAGGAGCAACAACAAGCGTTAGCGCAGGGCATGGTCACACACATGCAAGTGAACAGACATTTACCAACACCCATATCAATGGGCAAACAGTCACCATCCAAAGTGGTGGTGATACATCGCTCAATGGCGCTGTTATTGCAGCCAATCAAGTCTCTGCCAATGTTGGCGGCAACCTTGACATCACAAGCAAGCAAGACATCAGCACCTACCAATCTAACGAACAAAGTCGGGGGATGGGTGTGGTTGTACCTATTGGAGCTGGCTCTTACGGAGGATCCGCCTCTAGCAGTAAAACAGATATTTCAAGCCAATACGCCAATGTGTCTGAGCAAAGCGCCATTAGAGCTGCAGATGGGGGGTTCTTTGTCCACATTGCCGGCAATGCAACTTTGAACGGCGGAGCAATTACCAGTTCGCAAAATGCAGTTGACAGTAAAAGCAATAGCTTCTCAGTAAACGGCACTATGAATTTAGTAAACATAGAAAATAACGCCCAGTTTCAGGCCAATAGCAAGGCTATATCAGCAGGTATCACCGGCGCAGGCGAAGTAAACCAACCCCTCAACAGCATAGGCCTAGGCTCAAAAAAAGCCAGTGCCAATGGCACTACCCTAGCCAGCATTACTGATATTGCAGGCAATGTGTCTGCACGCACAGCAGATGCGTCACCTGGTATCTCTAAAATATTTGATGCTGTCGCCGTCAAGGCGGATGTGCAATCCCAAGTCATCATCACTAGCGAGTTTGGCAAGCAAGCTAATAAAGCTGTGGGAGACTATGCAGATCGCAAACTACGGGCTGGAATTGACTCAGGCGATCAAGTCTGTATCGAAGATTGGAAAGAAGGGGGCGCTGCTCGTTTAGGTCTTCACGCTTTAGTAGGAGGATTAACAGGAAATCTGTCGGGTGCAACAGGTGCAATTGCAAGCCAGTCATTGGTTCCTATTGTTGGAGACACGTTAAATGCGTCAGATATACCTACAGAAGTTAAACAGGCAATAGTTTTAGCAGTTGGTACAGCCGTTGGATCAGCACTAGGTGGAACTGCGGGCGCAGCTAGCAGTTATAACGCAACCTCTAATAATTACCTCACGCATGCAGAAGATATGCAGCGTAACGCATTAATAAAAGCAAAAAATGCGAATAACTGCAACAAGACCTGCGAAGAAGATCTCGCCTTGCTTGATGCGATTGATGAAAGCCGTGACAGTGAAATTCAAAATGTCATCAGCTTATGCAGAAAAGTACGAACCGCAAACAACTGCCTTGCTGTTGCAAGACACTATGCGGATGTTAATGGCTATGGATTTGCATCCGCAAAATATGAAAGCGTCGGGCGAACAGGCTCGCCTTTTTCATTCAATGGTTATCTCGTCAATAAGGGAACGGACGAGGAGCGTTACGAGGTTCCTCAAATCAAACTGCCCAACGGAACCACCAAGCCTGATCCTGGCGGGTTTAGCTATGGCATGTTTCAGTTATCGGCTAACCGCGGTGGAATGGAAGAGTTTCTAAATTACCTAATAAATCCTTATTCCAGCAAAGAAGCCAAAGGGTTTTTTATCGAATTAACAGAAGTTGGCGGACTCGAGGCTGCGCGAAATGGCGACAAAAAGTTTGTTAATAAATTTATGGAATTAACCCAGCGCGATCCACAGTTCATTGAATACCAGTTTGAAAGTATCAATCAGAAGGCTTTGAAAAAACACATAGTCGAGGGTCTAAGAGATCTAAGCTATGAATTCAACGATCTAGAACCTATGGAAAAAGAGGCGCTCTTTTCCGTTGTAGTTCAAAACGGAGGTCTTGGCGCCTACAGGGCTGTAAGTTATGTGCTACACGGAAGTTACTTCCAGAAAAAAATGGAATATATGTCTGCAATAAGGGATGGCAAAAAATTAGCAGAAACTGGTGATGCATTACTAAATATGAAAATTGACCTACTACTTAGCAAAGATAACGCCTCACCTCAAAAATTACAGAATATCGAATTTGAAATTTCGACCCTAGATCAAAAAATTAATGCTCAAAAAGAAAAAATCGCCGCTAACGCCAACTACGCTAAAGGTCTTCGAGAATGGTCAAAAGTCTCAGGACCTATTGGCCCACTAGACGATGAAATGTTTATCAATGCCCTATACGAATGGCGAATCAAAAGCAGGCCCACAGAAGCTGCATCCAGATATATCCCAGAACGCGACATGCTCTTAAAAATGCTAAGAGAAAAAAATGATCAACAAGCCAAGAGCCCAAAATGAAAGCAAATACTCCGTAGCAAAGTCAAGTGGTCAGTGTCTGATGTGGCGACATAAAGAGCGAAGCTCGGAGCCACATCAGACACTGGCCGCTTGACTTTGCGAAGCGAGTGAACTACGACAGCAGTAAGAGTAGTAGCGGCAGTAGCAACAACCAAGGCACAAAGAAAGTGCCAGTAAAAAACCTAGACGAGCGCCCCTTCAGCCGACTGCTGCAAAGCCCACATCCCAGCATACCGACCATCCATAGCCAGCAAATCAGCATGCGCCCCCCGCTCAACAATGCGCCCATCTTCCAACACCAAAATCTCATGAGCGTCCACCACCGTAGACAAACGATGCGCAATTACTAATGTAGTCTTGTTATGCGCAGCAGTTTGCAGCTCCCCTTGAATAGCCCGCTCATTGGCGCTATCCAAAGCTGAAGTGGCTTCGTCAAAAATGACGATAGGTGGATTCTTCAAAAGCGTTCGTGCAATCGCTACACGCTGTTTTTCTCCACCTGAGAGCTTTAAGCCACGCTCTCCCACCATCGTGTCATAACCCTTTGGGGTAGACACAATAAAGTCATGAATGCGCGCGGCACGCGCCGCTTCTTCTACTTGCGCAGGCGTGGCGGATGTATTGCCATAAGCAATGTTGTATCGCACCGTGTCATTAAACAAAACCGTGTCTTGCGGAACAATGCCTAAAGCACGACGTAAACTGTTTTGGGTCACGCTACGAATATCTTGCCCGTTAATGGTGATGCGCCCACCGGAGACATCGTAGAAACGAAACATCAGGCGCGCCAAAGTAGATTTACCAGCACCAGAAGGCCCCACTACTGCGACTGTCTTACCAGCCGGAATTTCAAAACTGATGCCATGCAAGATAGGTCTAGCAGCCTCATAGGCAAACTCTACATTCTCGAACCGAACAGTGGGTGCTTGCAGCAACTGCAATGTAGTTGCATTTGGAGAATCAGCAATTTCGCGCTCTTTCTCCAACAAACTGAACATGCGGTCTAAGTCCGTCAAACTTTGCTTGATCTCACGGTAGAGCACACCTAAAAAGTTCAGCGGGATATAGAGCTGGATCATGAAAGCGTTGATCATCACCAAGTCGCCCAAACTCATGCGACCATCGACCACGCCCTGCGTAGCCCGCCACAGCATACCAACCAAGGCGACGGCAATGATAAGTTGTTGTCCGGTATTGAGCACAGACAAAGACGTTTGTGCTTTTAATCGCGCACGGCGTAATGCCTCAAGGCTTTTATCGTAGCGCGCAGCTTCAAAGCCTTCGTTGTTGAAATACTTCACTGTTTCGTAGTTCAACAATGAATCAACAGCTTTGGTATGCGCCGCAGAGTCAAACTCATTGGCCATGCGTCTGTATTGGGTACGCCACTCAGTCACGCCAATGGTGAAGATGATGTAGAGCACCAATGCAGTAAGCGTGATGCCCGCAAACCACATATCAAACTTCACTGCCAAGATACCTAAAACCAAGGCTACTTCAATCAGCGTGGGCACTACGCTGTAGAGTGAATAAGAAATGAGTGACTCAATACCACGAACACCACGCTCGATATCTCTTGTCATGCCTCCAGTTTGTCGCTCTAAATGGAAACGCAAACTCAAACCATGCAAATGTTCAAACGTCTCTAAGGCGATTTGCCTTGCAGCACCTTGCGTCGCTTTGGCAAAAACCAATTCGCGTAATTCTGTAAACGCTGAAACAGATAAACGTAATACGCCATATGTGATCAACATCGCTATGGGCACGACCAATACAGCTTGCGGATCATTCGGTTTGAATGACATCGCGTCAATCAAATCTTTCAGCAGCAAAGGCACGCTCACGTTAGCGAGTTTCGCGCCTACCATAAAAGTGAGGGCTGCCAGTACGCGCCACTTATATGTCCACAGATAAGGCAGGAGGCGTTTGACGGTTTCTCTGTCTGAGCGTTGCTTGAAAGGCACGCCTTGCGGCGAAGGCTCGGTTGCGTGGGAATGGTGGCGCATAAAAAGAAGGCTTTAAACCATCAGGTTAACCGACTATGCAGTTAACCATATGTGCCTCACGAGACAATATAAGCACCGCTGCCCGTAGAGAGCAACTCACCATTAGGGCCGCGCAAGCTCATTTGTGTGTAACCAATACGTGAACCTACGCGCAAAGCCTCGGCACGCACATCAAAGTATTCACCGATGGCGGGGCCCATATAGTCCACACGCAAATCGATAGTGCCGATTTTTAAAAACCGTGCGATACGTTGTTCTGGCGTTTCGTCCAAATGCTTCATAGTGAGATTAACCATGCACGCCAAACCACCTAAGGTATCCAACGCGGCGCTGGTGACACCCCCATGCAAGCGGTTGTATGAAAAATGCCCCACCAACTCGGGGCGCATATGGATACGCCCTGTCAACACATGGGCACTCACGCTAGTGAGTTTTAAACCAATGACGCTGTTAAAGGTGATTTTTTCTTCGACTAACTGGCGAAGCGCCTCAATGAATGCAGGCTCGAAAGGTGCTTCGTATTGAATAGTGTGTATCACGAATCAGCGGCTCATAGTTTTGAAAAATCGGGGCGGCGTTTTTCCATAAACGCGCCAAAGGCTTCTAGTGCCGCAGGTTCTTTGAGCATGCGACTAAAAATCGCACCCTCTTCTGCCATTTGTTTTTTGACTAGCTCTGCTTGACCTTGCTTCATTAAACGTTTTGTCTCTAACAACGAGGACAAAGGTTTGAGTGCCAATTTACGTGCTTGCGCTTGGGCGTAGCTATTGACCTCAGTGGGAGTCACCACGCGATTAACCAAACCCACCTCTAAAGCCGCCTCTGCCATAAAGGGCTCGCCCATCATCAACACTTCTGCAGCACGGTGGTAGCCCATCATCTGAGGCACCAACAAAGTAGAAGCCGCTTCTGGGCAAATACCTAAATTTACAAACGGCATAGAAAAAGTAGCGTTGTCACCCGCGTATACCAAATCGCAATGGAACAACATAGTGGTACCAATACCCACTGCAGGGCCTGCCACTGCTGCAAGAACAGGTTTGGTGAAAGTCGAAATATTACGCAGGAAGTGAAATACCGGCGAGTCTTGGCTAGACGGCGGTTTGTTCAAGAAGTCTGCAATGTCATTACCTGCACTAAAAATTGTTTCGTGGCCTTGAAAAAGCACTACGCGCACAGCCGCATTTTTCTCAGCATTGGCCAAAGCTTGTGCCATATCGGCATACATGGCTGAGGTGATCGAGTTCTTTTTTTCCAAGCGATTGATAGTGATGGTTAAAACACAGTCTTCTAAGTGGGTCAATATGTCTGACATCAGTTGGTCTTTCGATGAGCGTTAGTGAAATACGTAGGTTTATGCAAACACTGCGTCTGTGTCCATCAACACAGCAGCACCAGCGCGCGCTGTGGCCATCAAGCTTGCGGTTTCTGGAAGTAGTTTGGCAAAGTAAAAGCGTGCAGTTTGTAATTTGGCTTGGTAGAACGGGTCGCGATTACCTTTTTCGATTTCTTGCAAGGAGATTTTGGCCATGCGTGCCCAAAAATAGGCAAACACCAAATGACCCGTGACACGCAAATAGTCAACAGCAGCAGCGCCTACTTCGTCTGCGTTTTGCATGGCTTTATAGCCAATTTCACCGGTGAACTGTGTCATTTGCTGGCCGAGTTGCGCCAGGGGCTTAATGAACTCTGCCATAGCTTCATTGCCTTGTTCTTCCATGACCAAAGCAGTAATTTGTTCACCGAACTTTTTCAACGTAGCGCCTTGGTTAGACAAGACCTTGCGCCCAAGCAAGTCTAAGCTTTGTATGGTGTTGGTACCTTCATAAATCATATTGATGCGTGCATCACGCACATACTGCTCCATGCCCCACTCGCGGATAAATCCATGGCCACCAAACACTTGTAAGCAAGACGACGTGGCGATCCAACCGTTGTCGGTGATGAAGGCTTTGACAATGGGCGTGAGCAAGGCCACCAACTCGGCACTTTCAGCGCGAACGCTAGCATCGGGATGATTCAGTTCGCGGTCAATCAGCAAGGCGCAATACAAACTCAGCGCACGACCGCCTTCTGCATAAGCTTTCGCAGTCAACAGCATCTTGCGTACATCTGGATGCACCAAAATGCTGTCAGCGGGTTTACTAAGATCTTTAGGCCCCGTCAAACTGCGTGATTGAATTCTGTCTTTGGCATAGGCCAGTGCATTCTGATAAGCCACTTCGGTCAATCCGAGTGACTGCATGCCCACTCCTATGCGGGCTACGTTCATCATGATAAACATGGCGGCGAGGCCTTTGTGGGGCTGCCCCACCAAAGTTCCCTCAGCATCTTCCAAAACCATTTGGCAAGTGGCGCTGCCATGGATGCCCATCTTGTGTTCTAAACCGCTGCAATAAATGCCATTGCGTTCGCCCAAACTGCCGTCTTCTTTGAGTTTGAATTTTGAGACCACAAACAAGCTAATGCCTTTGCTACCAGCCGGTGCATCGGGCAAACGCGCTAAGACCAAATGGATGATGTTGTCGACAAAGTCATGATCGCCTGAGCTGATAAATATTTTGCTGCCGCTCAAACGGTAAGTGCCGTCTGGTTGTGGCACTGCTTTGGTTCT
>JACCDK012064983.1_pt1 | contig 15340 bp, 14 predicted proteins | sample 7445871 | NCBI WGS metagenome assembly JACCDK01 (sample SAMN15323436, study PRJNA562643) | freshwater metagenome | isolation source: river surface water | place: USA:Blue River Watershed | collected 2017-08-15 | reverse complement strand
CACCGGCGTGAAGTTGATTACTGATGACCCACAAGAGGGTGTTGCATCAGAGACAACTGAATACGGTCTAGCAAACGCTTGGGGTTAATCCCAGCTCTTTAGTGAATAACTAAAGAAGAGTGTTTAAAGAGGGCGGCTGCTTCGGCAGTCGCCCTCTTTAACTAGAACAGCATTTGTAATAGGGTTTTAGGACTAAGGTTCAGTAAGCAAGATTTAACTCGGTAGTTTCCAAAGTGAAAGGATCACAAGTGAGCCAAGATACGGCCGCCTACGACGCAGCGTCAGAGTTTCAAGATCGCGCATCGTTTAGCCAAAAAATGCAAGCTCTGCTCCATAAATACCCGTGGTTGAGCTCAACAATGGTGCTAGTTGTAGCATCACTAATTTTTAGTTTTTTTAATGAAAACTTTTTAACCCCATCTAACTTCTCACTTATCCTTCAGCAAGTAGCGATCGTTGGTGCAGTTGCTGCCGGACAGACGCTAATTATCTTGACTGCTGGTATCGACCTTTCTTGTGGTGCGATTGCAATCTTCGCTTCTATGACAATGGCTAAGTTAGTTCAAGGAACTCCTGGTGCAGGCGAACCAGCTGGTTGGTCAATCTGGTTGGCATTCCCAGCTGGACTCCTTGTCGGAATGCTCGGCGGTGCGATTAACGGCTTCTTAGTAACAAAAGTTAAGTTGCCACCATTTATCGTTACCTTGGGTACTTTCAACGTATTCCTTGCACTTACTTTGACTCTAACAAAGGGAACAGTTCCTTCAATTGAGATGGATCCATTCCTATTAACACTTGGAACTTATGTAAATATTGGACCTTTCCGAGTCACAACTGGTGTTCTCTTTATGTTCGCGATGTATATGGTCTTGGCTTTCGCTCTGCGATACACCGCTTGGGGACGCCACGTATATGCAGTCGGCGATGATATTGATGCGGCACGCCTTGCAGGTATTTCAGTTAACCGCGTTCTAATGAGCGTTTATGTTGTTGCTGGCCTTACCTTCGCATTGGCAGCCTGGATCGTTATCGGCCGCGTTACCGTTGCCAGCCCAAACACAGGCGGTGATCTAAACCTTGATGCGATCACTGCGGTGGTTATCGGAGGAACTTCACTATTCGGCGGACGCGGAACTATCTTCGGAACGCTCATTGGAGCGGTTATCGTGGGTGTTTTCCGTAACGGTCTAACGCTTGCTGGCGTTGATTTGTACTACCAGCTCTTGGCGATCGGACTTCTTATTATCTTCGCTGTCTCCGTTGACCAGTGGATCAGAAAGGCACGCAAATGAGTAAGAAACCAATCCTTCAAGCAGTTGGAATTACTAAGGCCTATGGTCGCGTTATCGCACTCGATGGCGCAGATCTAGAACTCTTTCCTGGTGAAGTTCTCGCAGTAGTCGGCGATAACGGAGCTGGTAAATCAACAATGATCAAATGTCTATCAGGCGCTGAAGTTCCTGATGAAGGTCAGATCATTCTTGATAGCCAAGAAATGTCATTTAAGCGACCACAAGATGGACGTCATGCCGGAATCGAAACTGTGTATCAGACACTTGCTGTTGCACCAGCTCTCGATATCGCATCTAACCTCTTTCTGGGTCGCGAAATGCGCAAACCTGGACCAATTGGCACCATCTTCCGGGTAATCGATAGCTCAGGCATGCGTAAGGCTGCAAAAGAACATATTTCAGCCCTTGGTATCGGAACAATCCAGAACATTTCTCAAGCTGTTGAAACGCTTTCTGGTGGTCAACGTCAGGCAGTTGCGGTTGCTCGTGCTGCTGCGTTCGGACAGAAGGTAATCATTCTTGATGAGCCAACTGCTGCTCTTGGTGTTCGTGAATCACGCCAGGTGCTCAAGCTAATTGAGTCACTACGTGAACGCGGTATGCCAGTTATCTTGATCTCACACAACATGCCTCAGGTATTTGAAGTTGCAGATCGCATCCAGATTCAACGTCTTGGAAAGCGCGCTGCAGTTGTAACTCCAAAGAGCCACAGCATGAACGATGTTGTTGCGATTATGACTGGTGCAATGACTGTCGATAAGAAAGACCAAGCGCTTTCTTCAGTTCGATAAAAACAAAGTAGACCAAAACAATGGCCACTCCGGTTCGTATTGAATCGGATGTGGTCATTGTTGGTTCTGGGATGGGTGGAGCAACAACTGCCTATGCCTTGGCCAATAAGGGTGTAAAAACGCTGGTCTTAGAGCGTGGCGAAAGGATGCCGCGAGAACCAGAGAACTGGTCTCCTTCAGAGATTTTTATGAAGACTCGATACAAGCCCAATGAAAAATGGGTTGATGAGAAAAATAAAGAATTTGTCCCTGGCGTTCATTACTTCGTCGGCGGAAATAGCAAAGTCTATGGAGCCTCACTTCCTCGCTTTAGCCGCTTTGATTTCGGAACCATAAAACACCGAGAAGGTACTTCTCCGGCTTGGCCATTTACTTACGAAGATCTAGAGAAGTATTACTACGATGCTGAAGAGTTATACCGAGTACATGGTGATGCCCAAAACATCTATGGCAACGATCGTAAAGATCCATTTCCATATCCTGCAATGAAACATGAGCCATATGTAGAACAGCTCGGTGAACGTTTACGCAAAGCGGGAGTTAAGCCGCATTCAAACTCAATGGGTATCGATCTTGGGCCAGGCGGAAAATGTATTCGCTGTAAGACCTGCGATGGTTTTGTTTGTAAGTTAGATGCAAAGAGTGATGCAGAAGTTAATGCGCTAAACCCCGCAATTGCCACCGGTCATGTCACCTTAATGACATCTGTTCATGTAAAGAGAATAGTTCTATCTGCGGATGGAAAATCAGTTAGCCACCTGGAAGCAACTCGCAACCGTGAAGAGTTAGAAATATATGGCAAGAAGTTTGTAATTTCTGCTGGCTCAGTAAATACCGCAGCTCTCTTACTGCGATCAGGGGTCGCTAACTCATCTGACCAAGTTGGCCGTAACTTTATGATGCATATCAATAGCCACATCGCAGCTGTTGATCTTCGCCGCAAGAACGATGTGACTTTCCAGAAAACTCTCTCCTTCACTGATTGGTATCTAGATGGTGGCAAGGGTTATCCGCTTGGAGCGGTCCAGCTAATTGGAAAAGTGCAAGGAATAATGATGAAATCATTTGCTAAGCGCGTTCCACTGCCGCTGCTGAATTACATTTCAGATCACAGCGTTGAATTTGTGGTGATGAGCGAGGACCTGCCGCACCCAGAAAATCGAGTGACTATCACTGATTCTGGGGCAATTAAGATCGAGCGTCGCGCAGTTGGAATGAAGACACACATGGAGCTATTGCGTCGCGCCAAAAAGGTATTGCGTAAGGCTGGCTATCAAGGAATCTTCAGACAGCCTTTTGATATCTCAATGAATTCACATCAGTGCGGAACAACTGTTGCGGGTACAGATCCACGCACCAGCGTGGTTGATGGCTACTGCCGCAGCCACGATCACCATAACCTTTTTCTTATCGATGGTGGGTTCTTCCCATCATCTGCAGCGATGAATCCGGCGCTAACGATTGCCGCGCAAGCTCTGCGCGTTGTTGCAGAATCAGATCTCGCGAAAGTTTAAGAAAGACCTAAGACCCGCATAAGTTCATTTTCTAAATCTTTGGGATCAACTGCTACACCCGTCCAATACTCAATGGCGATCACAGCTTGATTTACCACCATTCCTAAACCTTGCAGAGTTGTTGCTCCACGTTTGCCGGCTTCAGTCAAGAAGTAAGTCTGTGGTGGATTTACAATCACATCTGCCGCCAACATTCCAGGGCGAATCGAATCAAAGTTAATATCTTGTTGCCCTTCGGTATTAATCATTCCCATAGAAGTTGAATTGATTACTACTTCGGCATTTTTTGGAATCTCATAAGTTTTATTCCATTCCACAAATTCTGCAGTGGCTTTAGTTTTACTGTTTAACAGCGCGGTTAGCTCTTCTCCGCGAGCACGTGATCGATTAACGATATAGAACTTACTTGCACCCGCGAGCGCTAGTTCGACCGCAATAGCGCGCGCTGCACCACCGGCGCCGAGCAGAACAATGGTTTTTCCGGCTGCTGGGGTTATCTCCAGAAACGATTTAAGAAAACCTTTACCGTCGGTATTTTCACCGATTAACTTGCCGCCTCGATTGACTGCACAATTGACTGCACCTATTAAGGATGCCGATTCGCCCAGGCTATCTAAATGCTTGATCACTTCTACTTTGTGCGGGATAGAGCAGTTAAAACCCTTCCAATTCATCGCTTTAGCGCCCGCTACAGCCGCGCCCAGCTGGTCTGGGTTCACTTCACAATTGATGTAGCGAAAGTGCAGGTTATTAGCCCTGTAAGAGGCCTCAACCATTGCCACAGTTGGATTTGAGTCAGATCCCTGCGAGAAACTGCCGGTTAATTCGTGGAGAAATGATCCGCCTATATCCATAGTCATGTTCAGACCTTATCGCGCAAGTTATGATCAGCCAATGACCGCGACTTTTTTGGAAAGAATTGCATCAGCACCTATCTCTTGGGGAATCTGTGAAGTTCCTGGTTGGGGTGCAATGTTGCCAACTAAGCGAGTTTTATCCGAGATGACAAGCCTAGGTTTGCCGGCGACTGAACTAGGCGCGCCAGGATTTTTCTCTGATGATTCAGCAGAACTTAAAGATCAATTAGCAGAATTTAAAATGTCTATGATCGGTGGATTCACTCCAGTCGTATTGCACGACAAGTCACAAGAGAAAGCCACTCTTGAAATGGCGCTAAAGACCAGCAAAAAATTTCAAGAAATCGGTGCAACCCACTTTGTTTCATCTCCTGTACAAAGCTGGGATTGGGCTAACCCAGAAGAGTTATCTAGCGACGAAGTTACACAGTTCTTTAAAATGCTTGGGCAGGTAGATCAGATCTGTAAAGATCACGGACTTGTTCAAGTTGTACATCCACATTTACAGACCGTGGTTGAAACCAAGCGAGATATTGATCGTGTAGTTGAGAATTCAGATGTAATGTGGTGTTTAGATACCGGACACATGACAATCGGTGGTCAAGACACCGTTGAGTTCGCCAAGAAGTATGCCAGCCGCGTTGGCCACGTTCACCTAAAAGATGTAAATATGAAATCTGTTCCACCAGTACTGGCTCGTCAACAGAGCATTATGGAAGGCGTTCAGAAAGGTTTGTTTACACCGCTAGGCCAAGGAGATGTTCCAATTCTTGAAACTATCCTGGCGCTTGAAAGTGCTGGATATCAAGGTTGGTATGTGATTGAACAAGATGTCGCTATCACTGGCGCAATGCCTGGTGTTGGAGAAGGCCCAATCACAGGTATGACAGAGTCAGTTAATTACCTGCGCAACGTTGTTGCACCTGCTGTAGCAAATTTAAAATCCAAATAAGAAAACGAACTGGAGCAAAAAGTGTCAGATATTCGTGTAGGTGTTATTGGCGTAGGAATCATGGGAGCTGGCCACGCCAGATACATCACAGACTCAGTTGATGGCGCAGTTGTCACCGCTTTCTTTGATCTTGATGCTGCCCGTATGGATGCCCTGGCAGCGGAGTTATCAGCGAAATCGGGTGCGACAATTAATAAGCACTCATCTGTTGCTGACTTAATCAATGACCCAACCGTTGATGCGGTGATTATTTGTTCACCTGATGGCCTTCACCCAGAACACCTTGAACTCTGTGTTAAAGCTGGAAAGCCAACGCTCTGCGAGAAGCCACTTGCTCCCCGTTTAGAGGATGCCAAGAAGATCGCCGAAATTGTTAAGGCATCTGGCGTACCAGTTGCGCTCGGATTTATGCGTCGTTTTGATCCAGGCTATATTCAATTAAAGAAAGAGATTCAATCTGGAAAATATGGCGAGGTTGTGCAGATCCGCGCAGTTACCCGCAACGTTTCATCTCCAGGCGCTACAACAGCCGGAATGATTTCAAATTCTGCAGTTCACGAATTTGATATCGCTCGTTGGTTACTTGAAGAGGAGTTCACCACTGTTTCTGTGGCATATGCCAAGAAGACAACTCACGCCGTTCCGGATATTCACGATGTGATCAGCATTATTTCTCACACCGAATCAGGTGTTTTGATGACCGTTGATAACTGTGCAAATAGCACTTATGGATATGACGTTCGCGTCGAAGTGCTTATGCAAAATGGTTCGCTAGAACTCAATAATCTTGGCGATTTAACGATTAGCTTTGGCTTTGAACTACCGGCTCGCAAGGCTGGACGTCTGCACGATAACTGGATTGGACGTTTCACCGATGCTTACATTGGCGAATTACGCGCTTGGGTTGCCTCAATTAAAGATGGTGTTGCAAATCCAAACTTAGCTACCGTCGATGATGGAATTGCCGCAAGTATCGCCTGCGAAAAAGGTATCGCTTCGCTTTAGAGCGCATCCATAACTGTGATCGTTTCGCCAAATACATAATTTGGTCCGATCGCTTGCCAGGCTTTGCTGTTCTCGTTAACCATGTGTGCATCCCAAGATGGGCGATCACTCCAGATCTCCCAGACATTTACTACATCTTGTTTCTGATTATCACGGTAGATATCGATAATTTCGCATCCAGGTTCAGTGCGAATCACCGCAATATGGCTCTTTAGTTTGGCAACAAACTCATCAAATTGGCCAGGCTTCACATTTACTTCAACGAATAGAAATACTTTGCTCATGTCTAAAAGGTATCTCTTTTTAGCCTTAATAAAAAGAAAAGCCTTCCGGTGTGAAAGGCACCGAAAGGCTCATCTCGTGCGCGCGAAGGGATTCGAACCCCTAACCTTCTGATCCGTAGTCAGATGCTCTATCCGTTGAGCTACGCACGCCTATTTACTTGTATTACAGGCTAACACCTGTCTGCGAATAGTACAGGCTTTTTAAAGCCCTCCCAAACCTAGTAATTCTTCGCGTAAAACCGCCTTTTTCCGCGGCTTACCGAGTGGCTCACCAGCGGCTACTTCTGCAGCGTTAATCGCTTCCCAATGTGATTGTGAAACGAACTTCTTATCTTTAAGCAAATCACTTACATCGCCATTATCTTTCGCAATCTTTAAATCCTCAACTAAAAGCTTCATAACTTCTGCTGCATCTGATTTATTTGTTCCAATAACACCTGATGGTCCACGTTTGGCCCAACCAACTACGTAAAGGCTTTCGCTCACACGTCCATCAGTGTTTACGACTTTGCCCGCTTGGTAAGGAATTCCCGGAATACTGGATGCTTCATATCCAATTGCAATCACGACTAGACCGCATTTAATTGAGAATTTCTCATCGCCGCCAGTTTTTTGAAATATTACTTCTTCTACTTTTCCGTCGCCTTTTATCTCAATTGGCGTAGCCAGAAACTGAAATTTCATTGTTCTGTCGTGGCTTGTTGCCTCTTTTTCAGAAATAAGCAACATCGCATCTAGATTGCTTTTCGTATCTTTCTCTATCTCATCGCCGGCGCGAGAAATCGCAGCTTCAATATCTGATTTCTCTATCAAAACATTGGTGTGTTCGAGTTTTGGCAGCTCACGAAGTTCAGGTGAAGTAAAGGCGGCGTGTTCTGGTCCACGACGAGCACTGATGACCACTTCACGAATTTTTGATCGTTTTAAAGCTTCGATCGCGTGATCTGCGCTATATGTAGGATCTAACTCGCCTGGTTCTAAAGCCAACATACGGGCGACATCCATTGCGACATTACCAGCGCCGATAACAACGGCTGTTTGACCATCCAGAGACACTTCAACGTTATGAAAGTCCGGATGTGCGTTGTACCAAGGTACAAACTCTGCTGCTGATATAGAGCCTGGTAAATCTTCGCCCGGAATTCCAAGTCTCTTGCCCACAGCAGAACCGGTTGCAATTACCACAGCGTCATACATCTCTTGCAGTTGTTCGATTGAGATATCCGTGCCGAGTTCTACCCCACCAAATAATCTGAAATTGCCAGCCGTTGCCACCTTCTCAAATACCTTTGAAACAGTCTTTATCTTTGGGTGATCAGGAGCTACTCCACTTCTCACCAAACCCCAAGGCGTAGGCAGGCGCTCAACCATATCGATCCGAAATTGCAGATCATCTGACTGTAAATTCTGTAACGCTTGCGCAGCAAAGTAGCCGGCAGGACCAGCACCGACGATTGCTACTTTATATGACGCCATAGTTAAGTCTATTCGCAAGCTGGAGCAAATTAAAACTTTCCTCTGGCAAATCTAAAGATATTCTTGAAGCCTCCGAAATTTTTATAGTTCTTCAAATAGAAAGCTGTTCTAATCAGTGGGGCATAAACGCCAAAGACTCTTGCGAAAACTTGGGCGCGGGCTCGTAGATCTGACTCGGTACCCCAACGACTTCCTGAACTTTCTTCAGGATGAATAGCAATCGTTATAGGCAAGAAGCTCGCCTTGCCACCCTTTTTAATTAGGTCGGTGATGAATATGTATTCATCACCTAAGTAATTTTCTGCACCGGCGCCGAAACTTTCATCAAATCTCACGCCTTTGCTCTTTGCGCTTTCCACTCTGACAATCATTTCGTAAGTTGCCGCTTTAGCTGAATTGAACTTAGTTAGAGCTACTTCACTGCTGGGATAAGATTTACGAAGTTCACCATTTGTGCCTATCGCTTGTGCCAGCACGAGATCGCACGCTGGATTAGCTTCAAGATAGGAAATTGCTGTTTTTATGCCATCGCTTAAGAAACTGATTTCATCGTCGGCGAAAAGCAAATACTTAGTTGTCGTGTTCTCCAAAACTATATTTCGACTCTTGGCGACGCCTTTTTCATTTTTGGTAATTGATCGAAATTCAAAGCTGTTTGGGAGGGTTATTTCTACGCCATTGGGATTTTGTATAGAGATAAGCACCTCGTGAGGTACATCTATCGCAGGCTGAGAAATGTTCTGTATACGTTCGGCTAGGGTTGAATAACCGACGGTAAGGATCTTTTCAGACATTTAAGAAATTCTTAATTTTTGACTAGATACCCACTGAATAGATGACACCAACAGGAATAGGGCGCCGAAGTACCAAACCAAAGGAGTTAAGGACCAGGAGAAGGTGATGAAAATTCCAAGAATTGCGAGGCGACCCAAGATAAAGGTGCCAGCAAGTGAAAGCCACCTTGGCTTACTTTCGCCTTGCAGCGCTCTATAAAGGTTGTCGTAATGCCCATAGATAATTGCAAAGAGCAATAAGAATGCTGTTGGGCGATTTAGATCTGCGATTAGCGTTAGGGCAATGATGGCTAAACCTTCAATAGCCCGAAGGATTGATGGTTCAAACCAATCAAATCTATTGGTTGATTTAGGATTGTTAAAGAAATCCAATTGATCATCAATCAAAGCTTTGTTTACTCTCACCTTTGGCCACGTGCGCGAAACTCTAATTCGAGCCCTAAATACGACAATGATTGAGATTGCAGCCAAAATTGGCATTATTGTGAAGGTAAAGGCTGCGCCGCCAATTACGGATGATGCGCTAATGACCAACCAGCGCTCACCGATCGGGAATTGAACCGCTTTCTTAGCCCAGTATTGCAAGCGCGATTTCTTAGCCTTCTTGAGAGGCACAAATCCATCGTTGGCTTGTTTGAAATCAATTATTGGTAAATCGGTACTTCGAACTTTATTGATTCGCGCAAAGTTGTAATCTGAAAGATGTCGAACCGCTTGAAATACCATCATTGCCATTGCCGGAATCCAAAGATCTTGACCGTTTTTCGCGGCACCATAGGCCAGGCCGAAGAAGACTAAATACTCTTTTATTCGGTCGGTAATCGCATCTAGCCAGGCGCCAAGTTGTGAAAACTTTCGCGTGTATCGTGCTAATTCACCATCTACACAATCGACAATAATGCTGAGTTGCAGGAGTATCGCTCCGACAAAAATCGACCAGAAATCACCACGGCTAAATTCGTATGCCGAAAGTAGACCTATTGCAAAAGAGATCAGCGTTATCTGATTCGGGGTAACTCTTAAGCGCACCGCCGCCCAGGTAAACAATTTTGAAAATTTACGAAGTACAAAGACCGAGAAGAAGCCATCATTGGCGCGGTTAGCCATTTTCAGGCGAAGTCTGCCCTCATTTAGGGAGTCAATTTCTGCCCTTACTTTTGCTCTCTCTTGGGCATCGTTGCTGCGAATAAAGGGAGCGAAAGTTAACTGTGCGCTAGCTACGTAAATGCCGGCTCTAACCAAAGCCACCAGGATCAGATCTAGTGAGTTACCGCTGACGCTTGATGTTCTCGCTGCAGTCAGTGCAGTGATTACATCTTCACGTTGGTTTTGAGATAAACGAAGTACGCCGACAAAAGTACTGTTGCCGCCGCCTGCTCTATGGAAAGAAGAGCTCGCTCCAACAACTCTGTCACCAATTACTCTAGTTTCTCCTTCATATTTAGGAGCGACTAAAGCTGTCGCAGTTTTACGAGGATAGTCGGTTAAGAGTTCTAAGTGAGGTTGACTAAAGACTGCAGCCTCATCGATCAGAATTAAATCAGTTTTACTCTCGACAAAAGCGCTTAAGACCTCATCAATTTTCGTGGCGTCATTAGTCTTGATCGATAGAAAATTGTTTTTCATATCCCTTAATATATCGTGATTCTTACTCGCTGTGGGTGCGCGCTCTTGCAAATCGCATTAAGGCGGTTGAAATATTTGAGAAATTCGAATTCTGCATTCTTAAACCAAAGAAAAGGACGATCGTATTTGGCTTACTAATTTCACCTGTATAGCTGAGATAGATCAACATAGCTAGGAGAATTAACATTGCAATACTTGATATCAAAATTCCGGTTTCTCCAGATTTAATACGCGTGCCGATTCTTATGACATTCGGAATAGGTTCTTTTTTATTCTTGGCAACCACAAATCCACGTTGCGCTTCAATCTGATTTTTGAACAACTTTCCGTAAAATTGAAAAATAATTAGCACTATCAGAAGATTAATTAGCCCGAATACCCAGTTTAAGTATGTGAAGAATATAATTATCACCCCGAGCTGGGTGAATGTACTGAGCAAGTTTGTTAACTCAAAGGCAAGCGACCAGCGCCAATTATCCTTGGCTCCAGTGACCTCGTTCTTTGATGCTTTGAAGGCTTGATCAAAGAATCTAACGCGATAAAGACGTTGAATAAACTGTCCGCCTCGTGTTACTCCAAAGAATAGAAAGAAAACCGCTACCAGCAGTGCCAGCATTGCTTCGCTGATATTACCCTCGTCTAAAATAATTTTTGTAAACAGTTTTGCAACAGCTAGTTCTGAAACTGAGATCATCGCTGCAATGAGAACAAGCCCGAGTAAAATTAACCGATATCTTCTAGTGGAAAAGAGTTCGGTCAGCGCATACATCATCTCTTTGGCTACAAATCGCAATTTAGTTACTCCTCAATTTAGAAGAAGTTACAATGGCAGTTATATGACCCAAGGTAACAAATATGGCAATTCCTAGCGCGATCGTTAGCGCTTCGTCGAAGCTTCCAAAAAGTGCTATTAAAATTGTAAACTCTACCGAGTGAAAAATTCTCTGCGCAGGTAGAAAGTCAAAGACTCTTCGCAAGGTTCTTAAGATGCCTTTTCTGGGTAGATTTACGCCCTTACTGTCTTGGATTTTTTCTAAACCTGAGAATGCTCTTGCCACGTGTACTGCATCGTTTAGAGCTTTATTTAGAATTATGAGAAGCGCAAGAAGTGCTCCTAGGTATGGATAGATGGAGGCTGAAATAGGCTCGTTCGGCCACCCTGCAAGTCGCAACCCTAAGCAAAGAGGTATCAAACCTTCAGCCAAGTAATGCCCTAATTTGTCTAGAAAAATACCCATTGGAGATTTGGTATTTCTCCATCGTGCGACCTCGCCATCACAGCAGTCAATCAACATTTGTAATTGACACAGGAAGAGGGCGAGAATTATTCCCACCCAACCTTGAATAAGTAATGCCGGGCCTATAGAAGCGCCGGTGAGAATCATTAGCCAAGTGACGCCATTTGCAGAAATTGGAGTGCGCAAAAATGCACGCGTTAAATATGGTGAGATTCTGCGCAGGTAAAGATCGGCAGTCCAATGTTCGGACGTCGTACGACCAGTTACAGAAATGGGTTGTGAAATTTCGCGAATCTGGGAAATTGTTGGGCGGTCAGGTCTAGTGCTCAATAAAATTCACCTCAACCTTGCAACCAGCAATATTTACTGCTGCCTGAATAGAGTTCTAGGGTGCCAAGAAATCCCGTCATAAGCGGTAATCTATCGTGCTTAAGCGGCATTTTCGGCATGGTTAGGTCTAGAGGATAAAAATGGCGATTCAAGTTGTAATTTTGGCAGCAGGTATGGGCACGCGATTGGGAAAGCCTTGGCCGAAACCACTCACCGTCTTATCTGATGGAAGATCGATTATGCAGCAGCAGATGGAGAACGTCTCACAAGTTTTTGGTGAGAAAGCTCGAATAACTGTCGTTGTTGGATTTAAATTAGAAATGATTATTGAAGCTCATCCATCAGCAACTTTTGTCTACAACGAAGTTTATGACCAAACAAATACCTCAAAGAGCCTTTTAAAGGCGCTTATAGCCAGCCAAGAACCTGGTGTTCTTTGGTTAAACGGAGATGTTGTATTCGATGCAAAAGTTTTGGAGCGCGTTGCATCTCGTATCGAATCTGAAAAATCATTTGTATGTGTAAATACTTCTGCAACAGCCGAAGAAGAGGTCAAGTACACCGTCGATAATAAAGGCTTCATTAAAGAGCTCTCAAAGACGGTTCAGGGAGCCCTTGGGGAAGCTGTAGGAATTAACTTTATTTCTGCAAAAGATAAGGCTGCAGTAATTGCCCAGTTAAAAGCTTGCGGCGATCAAGATTACTTTGAACGTGGACTTGAGTTAGCCATTGAGAAAAATGGAATTGAACTTGAACCGGTCGATATTTCAGATTTGTTCGCCGTTGAAGTTGATTTCCAAGCAGATCTAGATAGAGCAAATGAAGGTCTTAGATAACTTTCGCTTACTTTATTGTTTGTAATGTTAATTAGCTAGCCAAGATTACAATCTAACCAAAGACAACTGCGTACAGATCCACTCCGCGAACAATTTGAATAATGACTAAGAAGACCAGAACTCCCAAGATTCGATAGGCCGTATTACCTAACGGAGATGCCTTCCAATCACTCTTTGGTTTCTTTGCCATCTTTCCAAGTAAAGCGAGAATTAGCCCTGGAATGGCAAGCACCACAAATGACCAGGCTAAGAATGATCGTGCATCGGTAAACAAGCCCTGGATAAATCCAGCAGCAAGTGTCCCGATGAATACCATTGCAACAATCTTGAAAGCGCCACTTGGAAGCAGGCGGTGGAGCAATGGTAGTTTTGGCAAACGATCGTCAAAGAAGATTCCAATGATTGAAGGAATTGCGAAGATAATCGTTCCTAATACCAGTTTTAGGTTGTATCCGACAAATGGTTTTGCGATCTCGATAAAAATAAATAGTTTAATTTCAAGTGAGATTATTTTTTGAATGGTATCTGGCTCAATAAACTTGCCAGCTGACTTATCTAGTCGAATCGGATAGAGATAGGTTGCTAAATCCTCAAGAATTAGGCGGATCAGAACAAAAACTGCGGAGCAAATAGCAATATCTCTTGCAGCAAATGAGATGACTAGCTGAACGCCGGCGAGGGCATTTAGAGCACCAATCATCTTGAACATAGTCCAACCTGATAAAAGTGTGACTAGGCCATAATCAGTTACGCGCTCCCATTGTGAATCGCGATCTTGTGCCAGACGTCGCAATGGACGAATTGCACTTGCTAAAAGGGCTGGGGCGTAGAAAATGATAAAGAGCCCAGCGATTGTCAAAATTTCATCACGTGTAGTGAAGTTGCCCGAAAGAACAACTCCGATTGTAAAAATCATTCCTGATACAAGTCCTGCCATTGCATCAATTGTCGAGAGCGCAATTATCGCCATAACAATCCCGGTAGCAGGTGGAAGTGCTTGACCAGATGTATCTTGCAATGCGAGTAAGCCAAGTATTGCGCCAGGAAATATCAGCAGCGAGGAAAGTGATCCGAAGATAGCCCGCAAATAATTTCCATCCGCAATCGTGCGCGCGAGGATCGGAGAATGTGGTGAAATGCGGGTGATTAGTCCGGCGAAAAATGCATCTGTCCGCTCAGTGAAAGGGGCACGCCAAGTGCGGCTCAGATCTCCCCTTCCAGGATCGCGGTCAATCTTCTTCAAATCTCCCGCGCTGACTGATGCTAAGTCATCGCTCTCTTCATCGCTCTTATCTTCGGCGCCATCATCGGAATCTTCATCTGATCCATCTTTAGAATTTTCATCTTCACGACGCGCGTTTGAATCAGATCCGGATTTATGCGATGCCGCTGCGGCACCGCCTGCTGAAAGTGCAGCGAGAACTGCAAAGGCAGTAACTTGAAGATCTTTGCTCTTATCTGGTTCTTGAGCAGGATCGTAAGCAGGTAGTTCCGATCTCTCGGTGATTAGAAGAAGTTCAGATTCACTGTAAATACGTACAAGCTCGGGGCAATTGCTTGTCCAATCAATCGTTCCATCAACATCTTTGCAGAACGTTAACACTTTCTTATCTACTGTTCCTCCATCATCGTAAACTTCAATAATGACTTCGTGGTATCCAGGAGACACACTTGTTGGGATCTCAATGTCTCGCTGTTCGGCTTCAGCGCTAGATAACCGATCGACTAAAACAGTCTCGGCTCCCCAACTAGGCATAATTGATATCTGAAGAAAGAATAGAGACGCTAGTAAAAGCTTCCTGATCATTTCTTGGTACCTCCTGTTTTGATGGTGACTTTAATTTTTTGTCCTGGTTTGAGATTGTTGATTCCGATACCCGCAGAACTTCCGGATGGTTTAGGAACTACCTTCACGGGAGCTTTGGCAGATGATTTGGAGCCAGTTGTTGACGGCTTTGGTGTCGCCTTAACTTTTATCGGCGCTTTAGGCGTTGGCTTTGTGCTCGCTTTTGCACTCGGTAGCGTTCTGCCTTCAATCACAGATACCCTGATTTTTTGCCCTGGGAGTAAATTCTCAACACCTATCGAACTCTTTGAATTATCGGCACCGTTTTTTGGCGGAGTAATTGCCAACGGTTTTTTAGTTGCTATTGGAGAAGGTGAAACTGATGGCTTTGGGGTTGAAGCAGGTTTTGGAGTTGGTTTAGGAGATGGTTTAGCCGTTGGGGTCGGTTTCGGGGTTGGTTTCGGGGTTGGTTTCGGGGTTGGTTCAGGCGTTGGAGTTGGCGTTGGTTCAGGCGTTGGAGTTGGCGTTGGAGTTGGCGTTGGAGTTGGCGTTGGAGTTG
>JACCDK010255086.1_pt1 | contig 15344 bp, 14 predicted proteins | sample 7445871 | NCBI WGS metagenome assembly JACCDK01 (sample SAMN15323436, study PRJNA562643) | freshwater metagenome | isolation source: river surface water | place: USA:Blue River Watershed | collected 2017-08-15 | reverse complement strand
TCTGCGCCGCGAGATTTCATCAACGCCATCACGGCTTGGGCTTCGTCCACCAAATCATGCTCGGCCAAGCTCTTGCCAATGTTCAAACCCGCGGCCAGCATGAAGGTGTTGGCAATGCCACCACCCACGATGAGCTGGTCCACATTGTTGGCCAGGCTCTTGAGGATGGTGAGTTTGGTCGACACCTTGCTACCTGCCACGATGGCGGCCAAGGGGCGTTTGGGGTTGGCCAGGGCCTGGGTGATCGCGTCAATTTCTGCCGCGAGCAAAGGGCCCGCACACGCCACAGGCGCATACTGCGCGATGCCGTAAGTCGTGCCTTCGGCGCGGTGCGAGGTACCGAATGCGTCATGCACAAAGATGTCGCACAGGGCACCGAGTTTGCGCGCCAATTCATCGTTGTTCTTTTTCTCGCCTTTGTTGACGCGGCAGTTTTCCAACAACACCACGTGGCCGGGCTCTACATCCACGCCATCTACCCAGTTGGAAATGAGAGGCACGCGACGGCCCAGCAACTCGCTCAAACGCTCAGCCACAGGCGCCAATGAGTCTTCCGGTTTGAATTCACCTTCGGTGGGACGACCCAAGTGCGACGTGACCATCACCGCCGCGCCGACTTCTAGCGCCAGACGAATGGCAGGCACGCTGGCACGGATGCGCGTGTCTTCGGTGATGTTGCCGTCATCGTCTTGCGGTACGTTGAGGTCGGCACGGATAAAAACGCGCTTGCCCTTGGCCGAGCCGTTGGCGCACAAATCAGAAAAGCGAATGACGTTCATGGTGAGCGGTGATGTGAAAGACAAAAGCCCTATTCTAAAAGTGGGGCCCTTTCACTGGCTGACACGCCTCACATGACAGCGCCGAGTTGCCAGGGCACAAATTCATTTTGCCCATAGCCGTGTTGCTCGCTTTTGGTGGCGCGCCCAGAGGCGGTGTCAATCATCAATTCAAAAATGCGCGCACCCGCCTCTTGCACGGTTTCTGTGCCATCGACCACGCCGCCGCAGTTGATGTCCATGTCATCTTCTTGACGTTGCAACAGGGCTGTGTTGGTGGCGAGGTTGAGCGAGGGACTGGGCGCGCATCCATAGGCTGACCCACGACCGGTGGTGAAGCAAATCAAATTGGCACCACCTGCGACTTGACCGGTTGCCGAGACAGGGTCGTAGCCTGGCGTGTCCATGTAGACAAAACCGCGCGCCACGATGGGTTGCGCAAACTCAACCACATCGACCAAATTGGTGGTGCCGCTTTTGGCAATGGCCCCCAGACTTTTTTCCAAAATCGTCGTCAAGCCGCCCGCCTTGTTGCCCGCCGAGGGGTTGTTGTCCATCTGCATTTGGTTGCGCTTTGTATAAGCCTCCCACCATGCGATCCGTGCCAACAGTTTTTCTGCCACATCAACGCTGACCGCGCGGCGCGTCAACAAATGCTCACCGCCGTAAATTTCTGGGGTTTCTGACAACACCGCTGCGCCGCCGTGGCGCACCAGCAAATCGACAGCGGCACCCAGCGCGGGGTTGGCGCTGATGCCGGAGTACCCATCACTGCCGCCACACTGCAAGCCCACTGTGAGGTGACGCAAAGACACGGGTTCGCGCTTGACGCGGTTGGCTTCGGGCAACATGGCCTGAATCAAGGCAATGCCCTTGGCCACGGTTTTCGCAGTTCCGCCTGTGTCTTGAATGTTGAACGTGGCCAGCTTCACGCCTTCTTGCAAGCCCTCTTGTGCGATCAAGCCTTGAATTTGGTTGGTTTCGCAACCCAGCCCCACCACCAGCACCGCCGCAAAGTTGGGATGTTTCGCATAGCCCCCCAAGGTGCGGCGCAGCACTGCCAACTCTTCGCCGTCGCTGGCCGTGGCGCAACCCATGCCGTGGGTCAACGCGACCACACCATCGACATGGGGAAAATCAGCCAAGGCCTCGGGCCGAATGTCGCGCCGAAAGTAATCGGCGATGGCGCGCGCTGCCGTGGCGGAGCAGTTCACCGAGGTCAAGATACCAATGTAATTGCGTGTGGCCACACGACCGTCGGCACGCACAATGCCCTCGAGGGTGCGCGGTTTGTCAACATACGCGGTGGGCTGGGCGTCCATGCCCGGTGAATGCGCACGCGCAAAGTCGCTGAAGGCCAGGTTGTGGGTGTGCACATGCTGACCCGCCGCAATAGGCTGAGTCGCCACGCCAATGATTTGACCGTAGCGGCGCACCGGTTGACCTTGCGCGATGTCGCATGTCGCCACCTTGTGGCCGGGCGGCACCAAGCCCGAAACCGTCACGCCTTCCGCGACCAACACCGTTCCCCCCAGCAACTGCTGACGCGCAATGACGACGTTGTCTTGCGGGTGAATGCGAATGACGGGCGACATCAGTTGGACCAACCGCCGTCAATGATTTGCGAGGTGCCTGTGGTGAAGCTCGACTCGTCGCTGGCCAAGTACACGGCCAATGCAGCGATCTCCTCCACACGCCCCACGCGGCCCATGGGCTGTCGCGCCACAAATGCCGCTTCGACTTGCGCAATGGTTTGACCACTGGCTTTGGCTTGGGCCGAAATGCGATCGCGCAAAGAGGGCGACTCCACCGTGCCCGGGCAAATTGCATTGCAACGCACGCCGGTGGTGATGTAGTCGGCCGCCACCGCCTTGGTCAAACCAATGATGGCGGCCTTGGTGGTGCCATACACAAAACGGTTGGGCGCACCTTTGATGCTGCCAGCCACCGAGGCCACGTTGATGATCGAGCCCTTGCCCTTTTTCAACATACCGGGCAAGAAGGTTTGAATCATGCGGAACTGCGAGCGCACGTTCAGGTTAAACGCAAAGTCCCACTCCGCCTCGGTGCAGTCGAGCACCGTGCCCGCATGCACAAACCCTGCGCCATTGAACAAGACATCGATCTCGCCATGTTTGGCATGCGCGGCGCGAATCGCGTCGGGGTTGGTGACGTCTAGCACATCCACTTGGCAACCGCATTCGGCTTTGAGCGACTCAAGGGCCGCGGCATTCACATCGGTGGCAATGACATGCGCGCCTTCACGCACAAAAGCGAGGGCGGTGGCGCGGCCAATGCCTTGGCCGGCGGCGGTGACGAGGGCGGTTTTGCCTGCTAATCGTTGGGTCATGGTTGTCTCTTTCTGTTTTAAAAATTAAATCTTGGGCACCAACTTGGCACCTGTGATGCGCTCTTGTGCTTCCACCAGAGAAGGTACAAATTTTTTGCCAAAGCCCAAAGCACTGGCCATGCTGAGTGACTGGTGCACCGCCTCACCCATCAGCGTGGGCACGCCCATGCCTTCCGCCAAGTGGGTGTAGTAGCGGATGTCTTTGCGTGCGTTGTCGAGTTCAAATTTCAATCCGGTCAAATCGCCATCCAGCGTTTTGGCCATGGCCTGAAACAAGCCTGAGTTGACCGGGCCTGCACCTACCAAAGCGACCAACTGCTTGGGATCAATGCCTGCGCGCTGCCCCACCGCAAAGGCTTCGGCGGTGGCGGTGCAAATCGCTTGGCCAATGAAGTTGTTGAGCAACTTGATGCCATGGCCCGCGCCTGGCCCACCCACATGAAACACGTTTTCGGCACAGCATTTCAAAACGGGTTCCAGTTTGGCAAACATGTCGGGCGCGGCGCCCACCATGATGTTGAGGCGACCGGCCTCGGCCTCGACAGGAGAGCGCGCCAGCGGTGCATCCACCAAGTGCACGCCTTTGGCTTGTGCCCGTTCGCGCAAATGCGCGGTCGAGGCGGGCTCGCTGGTGGAGCAATCGACGATGACCAAGCCCGTCTTGGCCTGGCTCAACAAACCTTCAGCACCGGCCACCACGGCTTCGACTTGCGGCGACCCGGTGACGCACACCAACACCACATCGCAGCCGGCACCCAAGGCGGCAATGCTGGGCGCCAGCGTCGCGCCAGCATCCAGCAAATCTTGCACGCGCTCGCGCTGTTGATGCACGGTGATGGCGACCTGCTGCCCCTTGGCCAACAAGTTTTTCACCATGCCGTGGCCCATAAGCCCTGATGCGCCGACGTAGCCAATCTTCATATGTGTCTCCTGTGTGTGTTGTCTTTGTATTTCTATGCCATGCACTCAAAACCTTCGGCGCGCAGTTCCTCGCGCGTGGGCAATCCTTCGGTATCGCCGCGCACTTGCACGGCGCGTGCGCCCATCCATGCGGCGCGTTGCACTGCGTTTTTCAATGGCAACTGTTCGAGCAGACCGCTGATCACGCCCACGGCAAATGCGTCACCCGCACCCACGGTGTCGACCACGCGCGTCACCGGATAGGCGCTCACATAACCCTGCGCATGGGGCCCGAGGTAATACGCCCCGTCCGCACCCAGCTTGACCACCACATGGCTCGCGCCCCGCTGCATATAAAACTTGGCGATGCCTTCGGGCGTCTGTTGCCACGTGAGTTGGCGTCCCTCGTCCAGTCCTGGCAAGACCCAATCGGCCTGTGCGGCCAAGTCATTCAAGGTGGTGCGCATCAGCGCGGGGTCTGGCCACAACGCAGGTCGCAGGTTGGGATCAAAGCTGATCGTGCGCCCGTGCGCGCGCATCACGGCCATCGCTTCTTGTGTCGCGGCGAGGGTTGAAGTTGACAGGGCAGGAAACACGCCCGTGACATGCAGATGACGCGCTTGGATGAAATCAGCGCGATCAAGGTCATGCGGCCCCATGCGGCTGGCGGCAGAATCTTTGCGGTGATAGGCAATGGGCGGGTCCGAGCCATCGTCAACGCGGCCTTTGTACATGAAGCCTGTGCGCTCACCCGGCACCAGCGCCACGCGCGCACAGTCGATGCCCTCGCGCGTGAACGCTGCCAACAGCGCACGCCCATGCGCATCGTCGCCCAACCGACTGATCCACGCCACGCGCATACCCAAACGCGCCAAGCCCACCGCCACATTGGTTTCTGCCCCCGCGGTGTAGGTGGTGAAGCTGTTCACCGAGGCCAGCGGCCCGGGCTGGTCCGCAGCCAACAGCACCAAGGCTTCGCCCAAGGTGACCACATCGCGGCGCATGGTGTGTCGCGCCGATTTAGCCGCGACCCACAAAAGGCATTTTGGTCGCCATCACCGTGACAAACAAAATGTTGGCAGACAGCGGCAAGCCCGCCATCGTCATGAAGGTGTCGACCACCGAACTCATGTCCATGCGCGCCTCGGGCCTGATACTGCCATCGGGTTGGTGCACACCGTTCACCATTTTCAAGGTCATGTCGCTGGCCACATTGCCAATGTCAATCTGGCCCACCGCGATGTCAAACGCACGACCATCCAAATTGGCGGCGCGGGTCAGACCACTCACCGCATGCTTGGTGGCGGTGTAAGCGATGGAGCCCGGGCGCGGCGCATGCGCAGAAATCGATCCGTTGTTGATGATGCGTCCCCCTTGTGGCGACTGGGTTTGCATTTGCTTGAAGGCATGCGACAAACAATAAAACGCGCCATTCAAATTGACGTCCACCGCTTGACGCCACGTGTCGGCTGCCATGTCGCCGGGCAAGGTGTGAGGAATCGAAATGCCCGCGTTGTTGAACAGCAAATCCACACGGCCAAACTTGGCCACCACAGTTTTGAACAGCTGCGCCACGTCTTCGTCTTTCGAGACGTCTGCAGGCACAGCCAAGGCGTGCGCACTGTTCGCGCCGGCTTCGGCAATCGCCGCCTGCAAAGCATCGGCACGACGCCCCACCAAGGCCACTTGCCAACCGTCTTTCAGCAACGCCAAGGCGCATGCTTTGCCAATGCCAGAACTGGCGCCTGTGACCACTGCTACTTTTGTCATGTGTTGTTTTCCTTAATGGTTGTCTTTGGGCACAGCGGCGCCGCGCATGCCACGTAAAAAGTCTAAGTCTGCACCCTCGTCGGCTTGCAACACATGGTCAATGTAGAGCTTCCAGTAGCCGCTTTCCATGGCAGGCGCAGGGGGCGTCCATGCCGCGCGACGCTTGGCCAATTCAGCCTCATCCACGTGCAAATGCAAACTGCGCTTGGGCACGTCCAGGGTGATCATGTCGCCGTTTTGAACCAAGGCCAAGGTGCCACCAGCGGCGGCCTCGGGGGCAGTGTGCAAGACCACCGTGCCATAGGCCGTACCACTCATGCGTGCGTCGCTGATGCGCACCATGTCGGTGATGCCCTTGCGCAACACCTTGGGCGGCAGTGGCATGTTGCCGACTTCGGCCATGCCAGGATAGCCCTTGGGGCCGCAGTTCTTCAACACCAAGATGCAGGTTTCATCGACATCCAAATTTTCATCGTCAATGCGCGCATGAAAATCGTGACTGTCTTCAAACACCACCGCACGGCCGGTGTGTGTCATCAGTGCAGGCGTGGCCGCGCTGGGTTTGATCACCGCACCGCGTGGTGCCAAGTTGCCGCGCAACACCGCAATGCCGGCCTTGTCTTTGAAAGGCTGGGCAAAGGGCTTGATGACGTCGGGGTTGTAGTTTTGTGCCGAGGCGACGTTCTCGCCCACAGTTTTGCCATTGGCGGTCACGACCTCGGTGTGCAGCAAGTGGGCAATTTCTTGCATGACCACTGGCAAGCCGCCGGCGTAACAAAAGTCTTCCATCAGGTACTGGCCTGAGGGTTGCAAGTTCACCAAGCAAGGCAGTTCGCTGGCCAAACGGTCAAAGTCGTCAATGCTCAAGGGCACGCCCAAGCGCCCCGCAATCGCCACCAAGTGAATCACCGCATTGGTGCTGCCGCCAATGGCCGCGAGCGTGCGAATGGCATTCTCAAATGCTTCACGCGTCAAAATTTGAGAGATCTTGATGTCGTCCTTCACCATTTGCACAATGCGACGACCCGCCTCACGCGCCAACACATTGCGTCGACCGTCTACAGCGGGGTAAGCCGCGTTGCCAGGCAGGCCAATGCCCAAGGCCTCCACCATGCTGGCCATGGTGCTGGCCGTGCCCATGGTCATGCAGTGGCCATGGCTGCGGTGCATGCAACTCTCGGCCTCGAAAAAATCTTGCAGCTTCAAGGTGCCTGCACGCACTTGTTCGCTCATGCTCCACACACCGGTGCCCGAGCCCAACTCTTGACCGCGCCATTTGCCATTGAGCATCGGCCCGCCACTCACGCCGATGGTGGGCAAGTTCGCGCTGGAAGCGCCCATCAACAAACTCGGCGTGGTTTTGTCGCAGCCCATCAACAACACCACACCGTCGATCGGATTGCCGCGGATGCTTTCTTCCACATCCATGGAGGCCAAGTTGCGATAGAGCATGGCGGTGGGGCGCAACAAGGTCTCGCCCAACGACATGACTGGAAACTCCAGCGGAAAACCGCCTGCTTCGTACACGCCGATCTTGACTTGCTCCGCCAAGGTGCGGAAGTGCGAATTGCAAGGGGTAAGTTCGCTGAAGGTGTTGCAAATACCAATCACAGGACGGCCATCGAATTGGTCATGTGGCACGCCTTTGCCTTTGACCCAGCTGCGGTAAGCAAACCCGTCCCGGTCTTGACGACCAAACCATTGTTGACTGCGTAAATCTTCGGGGCGTTTTTTGGGCTTGTCCGTCATGTGTGTCTCACTGTTACTGGTTTCCCCGAATCAGGCCTCGGGTCTGATGAGCATATTATGGTATGACGATTGAATCTCAACCCCGTGAAAGCCCTAGGAGTCCGCTTTGTCCCACATCGATGTCTTGTCCGTCACCAAACTCTCGCCGTTGTTGGAGCCGCAATTGCGCGCCGTTTTCAATTTGCACGACCGTCTGCATGAAACAGACCCCGCCGCTTTTGCCAAGCTGGCACCCCAGATCCGTGCCATCGCCGCCAGCGGCGAATCCAAAGTGCCTGCGTCGCTGATTGCACAGTTGCCCGCCCTCGAAATCATTTCGGTGTTTGGGGTGGGCTATGACGGCGTGGACGTGGCCGCCGCCAAAGCACGCGGCGTGATGGTCACGCACACCCCCCAGGTGCTCAACGACGATGTGGCCGACTTGGCCATTGGTTTGATGTTGGCCGCCGCACGACAACTCCCTGCTGCAGACCGTTATGTGAAAGAAGGCCAGTGGCCCAACGGCCCCATGCCCCTGGCGCGCAAAGTGTCGGGCGCGCGCTTGGGAATTGTGGGCATGGGCCGCATTGGCCAAGCCATTGCGCAGCGTGCCTTGGCGTTCAACATGTCGGTGGCCTACACCGCGCGCAGCGCGAAAACCGACATCCCACACGCCTATTACCCCAATGCCACAGCCTTGGCTGCGGCCTCTGACTATTTGGTGGTCATCACGCCAGGTGGCGAGGGCACCCGCAAGCTCATCAACGCCGAGGTGCTGCAAGCCCTGGGTACCAAAGGCATCTTGGTCAACGTGGCCCGCGGTTCTGTGGTGGATGAAGCTGCGTTGATTGCCGCGCTGCAAAACGACGTCATTGGGGGCGCAGGTTTGGATGTGTTTGAAGCCGAGCCCCACGTGCCTGAAGCCCTGCGTGCGCTGCCGCATGTGGTGTTGGCGCCGCACATTGGCAGCGCCACCCGCCAAACACGTCAGGCCATGGCCGACTTGGCATTCAACAACCTCAAGGCCCATTTTGAGGGCCACGCCGTGCACACGCCTGTGCCCGAATGCGCACACAAGGGTTAACCCAAAACATGCGGGTAATTCCGCATTTTTGAACCGCTCAATCATCATACGATAGCACCAAGGTCTAAAAAACCTTGTCCTAAAAAACTCAGGAGACAAACGATGAAATTGAAAACTTGGCTGACTGGCGCAATGATCGCCGCAGGCTTGGTGACGGCCGCGGGCCCCGCCATGGCACAAGAGAAATTAACGGTTTGGTGGGTCAAAGGCTTTTACAAAGCCGAAGACGACGCGCTGTTCGTCGCCATCAAAAAATTCGAAGAGAAAAACAAAGGCATCAAGATCGAACTGTCACAGTACCCGATCCAAGACATGATTCCTAAAACCGTGGCCGCGCTGGATTCGGGCAGCCCGCCTGATGTGGCTTATGCCGACGTGTACGACTTCCAAGTCACCGCCAAATGGGCCTATGACGGCAAACTCGAAGACGTGACCAGAGTGATCGACAAGGTGCGCACCAAGTTTGAACCCAACGCGCTGTCCACCACGTTCTTGTACAACAACGTGACCAAAAACCGCGCTTACTATGCTTACCCGATCAAGCAGCAAACCATGCACATCCAGTACTGGAAAGACATGCTGACAGAAGCGGGCTTCACGGACAAAGACATTCCCACGGACTGGAAAAGCTACTGGCCCTTCTGGTGTGAAAAAGTCCAACCCGCATACCGCCAAAAATCCGGCAAGCGTGGCTTTGGCACCGGCTTCCCCATGGGCGTCGATTCCAGCGACTCGTTCTACTCGTTCCTGACATTCATGGACGCCTACAACGTCAAGCTGGTCAACGACTCCGGCAAACTGCTGGTCGATGACCCCGCTGTGCGCGCAGGCTTGATCAATGCCATGAACGACTACACCTATGTGTATGGCAAGGGCTGCACGCCACCGTCTTCGACCAGCTGGAAAGATCCCGACAACAACGTCGCCTTCCACAACAAGACCACCGTCATGACGCACAACGCCACCATCTCGATCGCTGCGAAGTGGTTGGACGACATGAACAACGCCGCCTTGACACCTGAACAACGTGCCATCGCGAAGAAAAACTACACCGAGCTGATCGCCACCGCTGGCTTCCCCAACAAGCCTGACGGCAGCAAGATGACTTATCGCGCCGCGGTGAAAACCGGTGTGATTTTCAAAGAAGCGAAAAACAAAGAAGCCGCCAAGAAATTTGTCGCCTTCATGTTGGACGAAGCCAACCTGACACCGTATGTAGAAGGTTCGCTGGGTCGTTGGTTCCCTGTGCAAAAAGCAGCCCAACAAAGCCCCTTCTGGAAATCAGATCCCCATCGCTTGGCTGTGTACAACCAGTTCATGAATGGCACCACACCGTTTGAATTCACGAAGAACTACAAGTTCACCGTGTTGAACAACGAAAACGTCTGGGCCAAAGCCATGAACCGCATCCTGAACGAAAAGGTGCCCACGGAAAAAGCGGTAGACGAGATGATCGCCCGCATCAAAGAAGTCGCCAACAACTGATGACTTGCCACACCGACACACCTTGCTGTGTGTCGGTGTTTTCCCCTTCGATATGAATTGACTGCCGACGCTTTGTCGCTCAGTCTTAGCGTTAGCTTTTGCCCATGAACACCCTAGTCGCTCCCCTTTCATCATCGCCACCCACCTCACGGCTGAGTTCGTGGGATTTTTGGGGCCGCATCATGGTGGTGCCCTATATCTTGGTGTTTTTAGTTTTTGTGCTCTACCCCGTGTGTTACGGGCTGTGGTTGGCACGTCATCCACAAAGCTATGTGGACTTGTTCAACGACCCGATATTCTTTCGTAGCGCCGTCAACACCTTTGTGTTTTTAGTCGTCGCCATCAATCTGAAAATGATGGTGGCGTTGGCGCTGTCAGGCTTCTTTATTCTCGAACGTTGGTGGGTCAAGATCGTGGCCGCCCTGTTCATCTTGCCTTGGGCTGTGCCCTCAATTCCCACCATCTTGTCGGTGCGCTTCATGCTGAATCCCGAGTGGGGCATCATCAACAGCGCTATCTTTCGCTGGACCGGCCTGGATGGCCCCAACTGGTTGAATGACCCCACCTTGGCGTTGAGCTTTTCCATGCTCATGCACATTTGGAAATCGCTGCCGTTTTGGACCTTGATCTTGGTCGCTGCACGCTTGGCCATTCCCACCGAGCAATACGAAGCCGCCTCCGTTGACGGCGCCACCCGTTGGCAAAAATTCAAGTTCATCACTTGGCCTTCGATGCGCTCGCTTTATTTGACATCGACCATCTTGTCCATGATTTGGACCTTGGGTGACTTCAACAGCGTCTACCTGCTCACCGGCGGTGGACCTGCGGACATGACCCACGTGTTGGCCACCTTGGGCATTCGTTACTTGCGGCTCGACCAGGTGGACTTGGCGATGGCATCCATCGTTGTGGCCTTGCCCTTTGTGCTGCCCTTGGTGTATTTCATGATGAAGAGGCTGTCGAAATGAGTCTGAAAAAAATCGCCGCCGAAGCCAAGTTGCTGCTCATCGGCATTCCCGTGCTGCTGTGGACCTTGTTTCCCGTGTACCACATGGTGTTGTTTGCCATCTCGCCACGCGACACCGCCACGTCGGGCGCTCTGTGGCCATCACATCCCACGCTGCAAAACTTTGAGATCGTGTTCAAAAAGCAGCACTTCTACCTGGACCATTTTTGGTCGCAACTGGGTAACTCGTTCATCATCGCGTTGACCGTAGGTGCACTCACCTTGTTGGTGGCCACGACCTCCGCATTTGCGATCAGCCGATTAAAAGTGCGCGGCGGCCAAACCGTGATGAATTTGGCCTTGTTCACCTACTTCATTCCCGCCGCGTTCTTGGCGGTACCCATGTACAAAACCATGGGGCTGTATGGCTTGCTGAACAACCAATGGGCCTTGATTTTGGCCATGGTCACCATTGCCTCACCCTATTGCATTTGGGTGCTCAAGCAAGCCAGCGACAAACTCCCGTATGAACTGGACGAAGCCGCACGCATCGACGGTGCAACACCGCTGCAACTGTTCTGGATGGTTTACTTGCCCTTGATGGTGCCATCGCTGGTGGCCGTGGGCACTTACGCCTTGCTGTTGGCGTGGAACGAATACCTCTACGCGTTCTTGTTGTTGTCCAACGACCAAGACGTGACGCTGGCAGTGGCTCTGGGCAACTTCTTGTCGGCCGATGATTCCCCTTGGGAATTGTTGATGGCGACAGGCTTGGTGTATGCCCTGCCACCCGCCGCGATTTATTACACATTCAAACGTTACATGGTGTCTGGCCTAACCGCCGGCGCTGTCAAGAGCTAAGGAAGAAAACATGGCATCCGTCTCATTCAACAACGTCCAAAAAACCTACGGTAACCAGACCAAGGTCATTCACGGCATCACTTTTGACATCCAAAACGGTGAGTTCGTGGTGCTGGTCGGCCCATCCGGCTGCGGCAAGTCCACCTTGTTGCGCATGCTGGCCGGCTTAGAAGAAATTTCAGGCGGCGAGATCAGCATCGACAACACGGTCATCAACGAACTCGAATCCAAAGACCGCGACATCGCGATGGTGTTCCAAAGTTATGCGTTGTATCCCCACATGACCGTGCGCGAGAACATGGCGTTTTCGCTGCGCTTGCGCAAGGCCGACGCCAAAACCACCCAAGAGCGTGTGGACCACGCCGCCAACATCTTGAACCTGAACACGCTGCTCGACCGCTACCCGCGCGAGCTGTCGGGTGGTCAGCGTCAGCGTGTGGCCATGGGCCGCGCAATTGTGCGTGATCCCAAGGTGTTTTTGTTTGACGAACCGCTGTCGAACTTGGACGCGAAACTGCGCGTCGCCATGCGCGCCGAAATCAAGGCCTTGCACCAACGTCTTAAAACCACCACCGTGTATGTGACGCATGACCAGATCGAAGCCATGACCATGGCCGACCGCATCGTGGTGATGCACGACGGCATCGTGGAGCAAATTGGCACGCCCCTGGAATTGTTTGACCGCCCTGGCAATTTGTTTGTGGCGCAGTTCATTGGCTCACCCGCCATGAACGTGTTCAAAGGCACGGTGCACCAAGGTCACGTCTCAGCACTCGGTGCGCAATGGCCACTGCCCCCTGATGCAAGTTCAGTCGCCGATGGCACCACCGTGCACTACGGCATTCGCCCCGGCGACCTCGAACTGGCCAGCAACGGCATCGCCGCCCAAGTGGTGGTGGTGGAACCCACTGGCGCGGAAACCGAACTGTTGTTGCAAATTGCCGATCAGAAAATTGTGTTGGTCATGCACGGCCGCACCGATGTCAAGCCCAACGACACGGTGTACCTGCAATTCAACGCGGCCAAGGCACACGTCTTTGACGGCGCGACCGAACAACGCCTCTGAACATGACAGCACCTCGCCTCATCATCATGGGTGTGAGCGGTTGCGGTAAAAGCACCGTGGGCGAGCGCTTGGCGCAACGTTTGGGCGTGCCGTTTTTAGAAGGCGATGCATTGCACCCGCCACACAACGTGGCGTTGATGGCCGCCGGTACACCATTGACGGATGCCGACCGTGCAGACTGGCTCGACGCCATCGCCGCGCGCTTATCAGCCCTGCATGCGAATGAAGGCTTGGTGGTGTCTTGTTCCGCGCTCAAGCGCATCTACCGCGACCGCTTGCGACGCGCCACGTCTGATTTGCACTTTGTGCACCTGCATGGCGACCACGCCTTGCTCGCCGCACGCCTAGGCCAACGCCAGGGGCACTACATGCCCCCAGCACTGTTGGCCAGCCAGCTCGACACCTTAGAAATACCCGCCCCCGACGAAGGCGCACTCAGCCTCGACATTGCTGAACCTGCCGATCGTTTGGTGGCACACATCGAACACCATTTGCATTTGAACCACGCATGATCACCGCACAAACATTTCGACTCGATGGCCGACTGGCTTTGGTCACTGGCTCCTCTGCAGGCATTGGCTTGGGCCTAGCCCGCGGGCTGGCACAAGCCGGCGCCACCTTGGTTCTCAATGGCCGCGATGCGACCAAACTCAACGCCAGCGCACAGGCTTTGCGTGCCGAAGGATTTGAAGTTCATGCACGCGCGTTCGATGTGACCGACGCAACCGCCGTGAAAACGCAGATCGACAACATTGAACATGAGATTGGCGCCATTGATATCTTGATCAACAACGCGGGCATTCAACGCCGCGCGCCCTTGCACGAGTTTGCACACCAAGACTGGCACGACTTGATGCAGACCAATTTGGACAGCGTCTTCTTTGTCGGCCAAGCGGTGGCGCAGCACATGATCACGCGCAAGCAAGGTCGCATCATCAACATTTGTTCGGTGCAGAGTGAACTCGGACGCCCCGGCATTTCGCCCTACATGGCCAGCAAAGGCGCACTCAAAATGTTGACCAAAGGCATGGCGATTGACTGGGGCCCGCTGGGCCTCAATGTGAACGGCATTGGCCCAGGTTATTTCAAAACCGAGTTGAACGAAAAATTGGTCAACGACGCCACCTTCAGTGCCTGGCTCACCAACCGCACCCCCAGCCGCCGCTGGGGTGACGTGGAAGAGCTCGCCGGTGCCGCCGTGTTCTTGGCCAGCGACGCATCGACCTTTGTCAACGGTCATATCTTGTATGTGGATGGCGGCGTCACCGCGCAGCTGTAAAAGGAAATTTCTATGAGCAAAGCCATCGTCTGTCACGCCCCCGAAGACTTGCGTTTAGACACGTTTGAATCAGAAACCTTAGGCCCACACCAACTCGCGGTCCGCGTTGCCTACGGCGGCATCTGCGGTTCAGACCTGCATTACTTCCGACATGGTGGTTTTGGCACTGTGCGCATCAAAGAGCCGATGGTGCTCGGCCATGAGGTGTCGGGCATCGTCAGCGCCGTGGGCTCGGCCGTCACACACTTTGTTGCGGGGCAGCGCATTGCGATTTCACCGTCACGCCCTTGCGGTCTGTGTCAGTACTGCCAAAAAGGTCATCACAACCATTGCTTGGACATGCGCTTTTACGGCAGTGCCATGCGCTTTCCACACATCCAAGGTGCATTCCGTGAATCCTTGGTGATTGAAGCCTCGCAGGCACACGCACTCAAAGACTCGCTCAGCCTGTCTTTGGCGGCCTTGGCCGAACCCCTGTCTGTGGGTTTGCATGCGATTCAGCGTGCCGGCTCGGTATTTGGTAAGCAGGTCTTGGTCACCGGTTGCGGCCCCATTGGTGTCCTGCTGATCGCAGCGCTGCGTCGCGCCGGCGCGGCACGCATTGTGGCGGTCGATGTGGCTGAACCCGCTTTGGTCTGTGCGCGGGCCATGGGCGCCGACGACACCATCAACCTCAGCACCACGCCCGATGGCCTGGCGCCCTTTGCTGTCAACAAGGGCGTGTTCGACGTGATGTTTGAAGCCTCGGGTAATGACAAAGCCTTGCGCAGCGGTTTGGATGTGGTGACGCCACGTGGCGTGATTGTCAGCATCGGCTTAGGTGGCGATGCCACACTCCCACTCAACCAACTCGTGGGCAAAGAGCTCGAGCTGCGCGGCACCTTCCGTTTCCATGAAGAGTTCGCTGTTGCCGTGCGTTTCTTGAACGAAGGTTTGATTGATGGTCGCCCTGTGATTTCTCATGTGATCGACTTCGACCAAGCCACCCAAGCCTTTGAGCTGGCCTGTGACAAAACCCAAGCCATGAAAGTTCAAATCAACTTTGGCGCAGAAAAAGTGACCGCATGACCACCTTCCACAAAATTACCCTGTTCACCGA
>JACCDK010539204.1_pt1 | contig 15370 bp, 20 predicted proteins | sample 7445871 | NCBI WGS metagenome assembly JACCDK01 (sample SAMN15323436, study PRJNA562643) | freshwater metagenome | isolation source: river surface water | place: USA:Blue River Watershed | collected 2017-08-15 | reverse complement strand
TTTTGCCGTTGCCCATGCCACAACGGTCTTGGGCTTGTGCACTGACGCTGAAGCTTGCAGCAGCAACCAGGCCCAATGCAAGAATGATTTTTTGTTTCATGTGAACGAGTCTCCTGTGTGTTTTTAAAGAGCCCAATTGCTTTCAATGACACGCGGATTGGGGCCAATCATCCGCATGACAGATTGGTGCCGTGGTTTCAGGTTTGTTGCACTTCACCATTCCATTCTTTGAAATTGTTGTCATCCTCTGAGCCTGGGAACATGCCCACATCGGCGTCCAACAGGTGGGGTATGGGGTTCCATGTTTGGGTGTTCCAGTGCGCCTGTTGTTGGTGTTTGTCGGGCTCGCGGTTGAAAATGTGTTGGCAGTGCAAGCTGCAGAAATAGCGACCTTGGTGGCTCTTGGCTTGTGCTTTCGCCTCGCTGCGGTTGTTGCCGACAGCTGGCAACTGGCAAGTGCCACACAGCACGGGTGCTGTTTCGGCGGCAGGTCTTTGGCCATGTGCTATTTGATGGGCCAAGCCCTGCAAATGTGGCCGGTACAAGGTGTCGAAAGTGCCTGGGTATTGGTGACTCAGCCAATCGAGTTCATCAGGGTTGGGGGCCCAAACATGCAAAGACAAGCTGGCGCTGTAGCGGCACAGACGCAACCACGTTTGATGGCTGACATGGGCTTGTTGTTCACAGGCTTGTTGCCAACTGGCGGGCAATTTCAAACCCAGGGGGGCCCACATGTTGAAGACCTGCTGCAATGGTTGTTGCACACAGGTGGTCCAGCAACTGAGCCAGCTTTGGGTGCGGGTGGGCAGCATGTAGTCCTGCATGGTGGCAACCACACTGGACAGGCGCACACTGCGCCAAAACCATTTGTCGATCCAAGCTTGGACCAGGGGCAGGTTGGCGGCATCTTCTCGAACCAACCATTCGATCAAGGTCAAGCCAGCGGTTTGGTGTTGCACTTTGTCTGTTGCCGCAGAAAAACCAGCACTGGCGGTGGACATGTCACCGTTGTCAGCGGCCGCCGACATGAAGGGCACATGCAGCACAGGACTGACCACTTGGTTGTAGCCCAGCGCCATGGCCACCAAAAACTCATATGGACCCGCGCTCAGCAGGTCGTCGGCATAGGATTTGGCAAATGCCAAAAACCAGTGGTTGTCAAACCACTCGGGAAAGCTGTGCATGCCGTTGAAATACTTGTTGAAATGGGACAAGGCATGTGTTTCGATTTGCTGGTGACGCAGGTGGTCCAGCGACTGCATCATGGATTGTGTTTGCAGGGGCGTCACGCCCAACTGGCGGGAAACACGGGCATGTCCACGGTGTGCGCAATATTCGATGGGTGTGAAGACTTGCATCAGCCATTTGATGGCGTTGACATAGCGTGCATCTGACACACCCAGTTGCCCATTGTTTTGTGCAAACGCATCGGTGATGGCATACAGACGCTTGTCTTTTTCACCTTGCATGTGCCAGTAAGCCTCGACGGTTTTTTGCAAGGGAGCCTGCCATGCAGACCAGTTGTGCACCTGAATGCCTTCGGCATGCAGGGCCGGGAAAGTGGCTTGTTCAGACTGATGGCTGAGGGTCCAACTCAGATCAGTGGTCATCGCGCTCAGGTGTTGAGCACGGCTCATGGCGGGGTGGGTGACCGTGGTGTCCATGGGGCAGGCTGCTCGGTTCAGTGGTTCCAGCTCAAGGTGAACTGGTCGTCGTCTTCATCAATATGACCCGACAGCGTGACCAAGTTCACTTGCATTTGTTGCAAGTCGTAGCTTTGTCCGATTTGCTCCTCGATGGTTTCGCGCTTGATCACCAAGGAGTTGGGCGCGTCAATCTTGACCAAACCAGGGGAGTACACCGCAGTGGCTTGGGGGTTGTCGGCCAAGATGGCGTCCACCACGGGGCGGGACTCTTCGTTGGCTTGAAAGGCGATGAATACGTTGGACATGTGCGCTCCTTGGCTTTGGTGTTCAGGTGGTCAAACCCAGTTTTTTGCAACGTGCTTGGAATTGGGTGAACACGTCATCCAAGGTAGAAGCGCCTTTGTCTTCCAGGGCCATTTGGGCGATGGGCACCAACGCGTCACGGACCCGCTGCGACCAGTGCTGCACCCAGCCACTGATCAGGGCATGGTTGGCAGCCGACTCCGCAGCGCCGGTTTTCACCACGGCGTCCACCCAGCGATTGGATTCTTCGTGCCACTCGATCATGAACGCGCTCAACATGGAGACAGCGGTGCCACCATTGAGTGCCACATGGTCGTCAATGAAATGGCCAAACACCAAGGGGTAGAGCAAACCGTCGATGGCCAGGTTTTGTGCCACGAACACCTCGAACGGATCGCGCAGCACAAAGCTGTCTTCCACCAAATGACGCAGGGCTTGCCATTGGGGCGCTTGGAGCCAAGCTTCTTTGCCCGCATCCAACACAGCGGGTTCGTCCAAAGCCAAACCCAAGCGGGTGATGTACTGGGCTACGCCCAATTCATCCATGGCGTGCAAGCTGGCGGGCGCGGTGAACGCAGTGCCATAGCCATACGCGGCAATCATGCAGTTGTTCATGTTGCCACCCCAAGCCACATGGCGGATCGGGATCAGCACCTGACAGACCTTGTCGCGCAGGCTGTCGGGCATTTTGTTGATCAAGTCGCGTGACTCAACAAACTGGTAGCTGGATTCCATGGCGTCTTGCTGGCGCGCACGGGTGATGGTCCAGTTGCCGTAGTAATACTGGCGGGGGTCTTTCAAGACATACCAATCGGCCAAGACCACGGCGGAGCGCGATTTGTCGAAAAGCTCAAATTCAGGGTCCCAAGTGGGGCGGTAGTGAAAGTTGCTGGTGGGTTGAGCGCCAAAAGTGGCCTCTTGGTAGCGCGTGGCTGGTTTTTCGTCGCCCACATAACGGGCCACGTGTGAGAAGGTGTTGCGCAGGGGTTGGATTTCGCGCGCTTGCAAGTCGACTGTCATGGGTTCTCCCTTTTGTCTTCTGGGCCCAGGAATTCCACCTGGTGTTTATTGCAGAATTCTTCAAATTGATCGCGTCGCAAAGTCAACTCGGCGCTCAGGTCTGGCCAGCCGATGGCGAACTCGAAATGCACGAATTCGCTGCCCTCGGGACTGGTGACCCGCACAAATTTGCGGTGCAAGACCGGCTGTTCGCTGGGCTGCGGGATGGAGGTGGAAGGTGACGATGTGCTCATGACAAGCTCCGACTTGGTGACACGGTCTATCAGCACAGAATGCGCCAGATCGTCGAAACAGATCGGTTTTTATCGATAAAACAGGGTTTTCACCAATCCCAAGGGCTCCAAACAGGCCACTTCCAATCAAAAAATCGGGATTCCTTGTTTTGTCTAGGAAAAATGGCGCTTTCGAAGTTATTTTTTGATGAAATCATGCATTTTGGGGTTCATCATTTGGTGAAATCGGTCTTTATTCGGGCTTACCCTTGTAAACAAAAACGGGCTGTTTCTCGATAATTTCAAAATGAGTACGCCTTTACCGCCTTTGCCTTCCGATGCGGATTTGCGCCGTTTGGTGCAGTTTTCCAGCAGCGATGGACGCATTTGGTTGGCCGGCCAACGCATGTTGTTGTTGCATGCGGCCGCCTTGGGGTCATTGCGTCGCGAGTTGATGGAGGACATCGGTCACGAGAAAACCCGCCGTTTGTTGATGCGCACGGGTTACTCCGCTGGAGAAAGTGACGCGGCCCTGGCGCGCAAGGTGCGCGGTGATGCGTCCATGTTCAGCATGTTCTCGGTCGGCCCGCAGTTGCACATGCTCGAAGGAGCTGTGCAGGTCACTCCCTTGGCGTTCCAAGAAGACATGTCGAAAAACCTGTTCAAAGGGCTTTTCCGTTGGGACCATTCCTGGGAAGTGGAAACCCATGTGCGTGATTTCGGACCGCAAAGCCAACCGGTTTGCTGGATGTTGTTGGGCTATGCCACGGGCTACACCAGTGCGTTTTTTGGGCGTCGGATCTTGTTCAAAGAAACCCAGTGCCAGGCCTGTGGTCATTCACATTGCCTCATCGAGGGGCGTTTTCGCGAGGACTGGCCAGACGGCGAGGACATGGAGGCCGACTACAAACCAGACTCCACCTTGATCGAGTTGCAAAACCTGCAAAAACAAGTCGAGGTGATGCGCGACAAACAACCCCCGGTGGACGACATGGGCCCCTTGCTGGGGCGCTCCAAAAGCTTTGTCTCGGCGGTGGATTTGTTGCGCAAAGCGGCAGGCACCCAAGTCACCGTCTTGCTCACAGGTGAAACTGGTGTGGGCAAAGAACGATTTGCGCGTGCCTTGCATGCCTTGAGTGACCGTGCGTCTCATCCTTTTGTGGCCATCAATTGCGCAGCCTTGCCACCCGATTTGATCGAGTCCGAGTTGTTTGGAGCGGAAAAGGGCGCTTACACCGGTTCGAGTGCTGCTCGCCCAGGACGCTTTGAACGTGCCGATGGCGGCACACTGATGTTGGACGAATTGGGTGAATTGCCTTTACCCGTCCAATCCAAACTGTTGCGCGTGTTGCAAGACGGTGTGGTCGAGCGCTTGGGGGGCACCGTGCCCAGGCGTGTCAATGTGCGCGTGGTTGCCGCCACCAATGTCGACCTGGCAGCCGCTGTGGAAAAAGGCCAATTCCGACAAGATTTGCTCTACCGCCTCAATGTGTATCCGATCAGAGTTCCGCCTTTGCGCGAGCGCGCAGAGGACATTGAAACATTGGCGCAGCACATGCTTCAAAAATTTTCAGAGCGTCACAACAAATCCTTGGCGGGTTTCAGTGACCGCGCCTTGGAAGCATTGCGCAACCACGCCTGGCCGGGCAATGTGCGCGAATTGGAGAACCTGATCGAGCGCGGCGTCATCCTCACCGGACCTGGTGAATGGGTGGATGTCGAACGTTTGTTCCCGGCCTTGCCAGGCTCTGGGGCTGAGGCTTTGGCCACGGTCAGCAAAAGTGGCCGTTTGGCCGCTGGTGGCTCTGGACAAGGGCAGGCCTTGCTCAACGACTTGATGGATCGCAAGCTCAGCATCAACGCCTTGGAGCGTTTGTTGATTCAAGAGGCGGTGGACCGCAGCAATGGCAATATTTCAGCAGCTGCCAGGCTGCTGGGCTTGACCCGTCCCCAACTCAGTTACCGCTTGAACAAGATGAGCGACGACAATGCCTGATTGATGATTTGATGAAAAGCCATGGCCAAGCGTTCTTTTGTTTCTGACACCGACCCGGACCAAGCAGATCCGTCAGCCACGTTCGGCAATGTGGTTGATTTGAGCCGCACGCTCATTGAGCGCACCTACAACCAACTGCGTTTGGACATTGTGGAAGGCCGTTTGCAGCCCGACGAAAAGCTCCGCGTAGAGCATTTGAAGAACCGCTACGAGGTCGGTGCTGGCACCTTGCGTGAGGCCATGTCGCGCCTGATCAGCGACAGCCTGATCATGGCCGAGGGGCAGCGCGGATTTCGGGTGGCGCCCATCGCCATTGAAGATTTGGAAGACATCACGCGTACCCGTATCCAACTGGAGATCGAGGCCTTGCGGCAATCGATTCAGCGGGGCGACCAAACCTGGCGTGACAAATTGACCCAGGTGCATGATGAACTGGACGCCCTGGGCAATCCGGGCGATGCGGTGGATCGCAAGCAATGGGAGCATTTGAATGCCCGTTTTCACGCTGTGCTGATCGAGTCCCATGCATCCGCTTGGACACTGCGTTTTTTAGACATGCTGTCACGCCATGGCGAGCGCTATCGCCGTTTGGCCATCAGCCTGAAACTGCCTGGTCGTGATGTGCAAGCCGAGCACCGCGATATTTTCCAAAGTGCCGTCACGGGCAACGATTTGCGCGCCGCTTTGGCACTGGAGGCGCATATTCGCGCCACCACCGATTTGCTGCGCCAGGCGATGGACAAAGGCGTGAAGGTGTTTGACGCCTAGTCGCGCGGTTTGAAAGTAAACGAGATCTTGCTGGGCATCTTGCCGTTTTCATCCCGCGGCAAACTGCCTGTTTTTTCAATGGCATCAAGCACAGCTTGATCCCATGCTTCGTTTTTGCTGGACACGGTCAGCTTGGCAGACAAAATTTCCCCTGAGGGGCTGCAAATGACTTCCACTTCTGCAGCTGGATTGCCCGCCACGCTTTGCAATTGCGAATCTGTGAAAACGATGTTGCGTTTGACCCGGGCGCGCAGACGACCCAGGTAGTTGGCAGAGGCACCGGCTGCTTTGACCGACTGGCCCGTGTCGGTGGCATTGCCAGCGGCCTCAGCCAAGGCTTTGATTCGTTTTTCATCTTCTTTGCGTCGATCCTCTGCCTGCCGTTCTTCCTCCGCTTGACGCTGGGCCTGTTCCTTGGCTTCTTTTTCTTTTTTGGCTTTGGCTTCTTCAGCCTCTTTGCGCTTTTTGTCTTTTGCTTCCTCGCGGGCTTTGTTCTCAGCTTCTTTTTTCTTTTGCTTGTCAATGGCTATTTGCGGATCGACAGTGGGCTTGGGCGGCGCGACTTCTTTGACAGGCGGCGGGGGTTCTGGCTTGACTTGGGGTTTGGGCTTGACCACTTCCTCGACGGGGGGCGGTGTTGGTTGCGCTTTGGGCGCGGCAGTTTGCGGCACGGCCGCCCACAACTCGGCTTCCACGCCCAAGTCTTGGGGGTCGTTTTGCCAATGAATGCCCCAGGTCAGCGCCAAGACCAGCAAGCCATGGATGAACAAGGCCAAGAACACAGCGCGGCCCGCGCCAGGTGGCGGGGGCGGTGCAAATTCCAGGTGGGGTGCTGTGTGCATGCTGTGAATCAGTTCATTCGCTCATCGTGACCGCGAGGCCGACACGCTGAACGCCCGCACGTTGCAATTTGTCCATCAACTTGACCACGTTCTCATAGGCTATTTTTTTATCAGCGCTGATGATGACCGGGGTGTTGGCATTGCCCGCTTGCAATTGCAGCGCCAAATTGGCGGCGTTGTCCATGGTGGCGTCTTGTTTGCTGTTGTGGTCCTGACCAGAAGTTTTGGACTTGATCACGATGCGCAACTCTTTGTCAATTTCCAGGGTGATGACTTGTTCAGGCGCGGTACTGGCTTTGCCGACACTGGGCACGTCGATCATGCTGGGGGTGAGCAGCGGTGCGGTCACCATGAAGATGATCAGCAGCACCAGCATGACATCGATGAACGGCACCATGTTGATGTCACTGATGGTCCGTCTACCGCCGCGGTTTCTCAATGATGCAGAGGCCATGGCTTGCTCCTGTTAACGGCTGGCCGCAGACTGCGCGCCCACGTTGCGCTGCAAGATGTTGGAGAACTCTTCAATGAAGGTTTCGAGTTTGTTGGCCACGCGGTCGATGTCACGTGAAAAACGGTTGTAGGCCAGCACCGCAGGGATGGCGGCAAACAAGCCAATGGCGGTAGCCACCAGCGCCTCGGCGATGCCGGGAGCCACTTTGGCCAGGGTCACTTGTTGCAAAGCAGCCAATCCAGTGAAGGCGTGCATGATGCCCCAAACCGTGCCAAACAAACCCACATAAGGCGACACCGAACCCACTGACGCCAGCATGGACAGGTTGGATTCGATGGCGTCCATTTCACGTTGCAAGCTGGCACGCATGGCGCGTCGGGCACCGTCCATCAACAAGCCGCTGTCACTGATGCGGCGTTCGCGGAGTTTTTGGTATTCGCGCATGCCACTCGCAAAAATACGCTCCATCGGGCCCGCCAATTTGGCGTTTTGCTGGGCCGCCGCAAACAGTTCGTTCAAGCTTTTGCCCGACCAAAAATCACGCTCGAAATCTTCGTTCAGGTTTTTGACCTCGGACAAGGCCAACAGTTTTCGAAAGATAGCGGTCCAACTGAACACCGACACCGACAGCAGGATGAGCACCACGGCTTGCACCACCCAACTGGCATTGAGCATCAGTTGCACTATTGAGAAATCATTCATGACAGGAGCTCCAAAATAGAAGTGGGAACGCGTTCGGGTTTCAAACTGTGGGCCTGCACCCAGCCAATGCGGATCGTGCCTTCGCACAACAAGGTGTTTTGGCCATCGGGCTCGGTTCGCCAAGCTTGCTGGCCAATCACCAAACTCGCGCGGCCTTTGCTTTGCAATCGAGCGCTGACATGCAACATGTCGTCGAGTTGGGCAGGGCGATGGTATTTCACTTCGGTTTCACTCACCACGAACATGCCGCCGGTGTTTTGCTTCAATTGCTGCTGCTCCAGACCGAGGTGGCGCAGCCATTCGGTGCGGGCGCGTTCGAAAAATTTCAGGTAGTTGGCGTAAAACACAATGCCACCCGCGTCGGTGTCTTCCCAGTAAACCCGCACGGGAAATTGAAAACTCATGCAGCCTCCAACAGTTCGCGCAGACGCTGCGCAGCGGTGTTCAGATCCGCGGTCGAACTCGCGGTGGACAAGCGCACATGGTCGCCTGGCGCATGCGTCCCAAAATCCCGCCCAGGTGTCAGGGCCACATGCGCTTCGCGCATGACATGCTCGGCGAAGGCCCAGCTGTCGGCCAGCCCCAGTTTTTGGCAAGCGGCGCGACAGTCGGCCCAAGCGTAAAAAGCACCATCAGGCATGACTGGCACGTTCAAACCCATGGCGTCGAGTTGCGGGATGAACAAGTCGCGCCGTTCTTTGAACGCAGCGCGGCGTTCCTCATAAATCGCCAAGCTCTCGGGCTCGAAACAAGCCAAAGCAGCATGCTGGGCAATGCTGCTGGGGCAAATGAACAGGTTTTGCGCCAAACGCTCGATGACCGGCACCAGGCTGTCAGGCACCACCATCCAGCCCAGTCGCCAACCGGTCATGTTGAAGTACTTGGAAAAGCTGTTGATGCTGATGATCTGGTCGTCAATGGCCAACGCCGTTTGCCCAAATGCTGTTTCATAACTCAGACCCAAGTAAATCTCGTCGACCAGAGTGATGCCACCGCGCTGGTGCACGAGGTTGTGGATGCGCGCCAATTCGGCAGCGGCAATCGAGGTGCCTGTCGGGTTGGATGGCGAGGCCAGCAGCACGCCACGCGTGTGCGCGCCCCAATGCGCTTGCACTTGGTCGGCGCTGAGCTGAAAACGCTGTTCTGCGCCCGCAGGCAACAACACCGCACGCCCTTCGGCCGCGCTGACAAAGTGACGATTGCACGGATAGCTGGGGTCGGGCATCAACACCTCGTCACCCGCTTCCACCAAGGCCAAGCAGGCCAGTTGCAAAGCGGCTGAGGCGCCAGCGGTCACCACGATGCGGTGCGCAGGCACTTGCACGCCAAAGCGGCTGCCGTACCAATCGCTGATGCGTTCGCGCAGCGCGCTCAGGCCCAAGGCGTTGGTGTACTGGGTGCGACCGTCTTGAATGGCTTTGTCGGCAGCGGCTTGCACCAAGGGGGGAGCCGTGAAGTCGGGCTCGCCGATGTTCAAAAACACCATGGGACGGTCAGTGTCTTGCGCTTGCACAGCCAGGGACTGCGCGGCCTTGGCCATTTCCATCACAAAAAAGGGATCAATGCGCTGGGCGCGTTGGGTCACACGCATGGGGTTGTTCAGTCGGCGGCGGCAGGCGCAGATGCTTTGGCCTGCTTGTCGGCTTGCACTTCCAGGGCACGCAGTTGAGGCGCTAAGCCATTGAGGACTGCGTTGACATATTTGTGGCCGTCGGTGCCACCAAATTCTTTGGCCAATTCGATGCATTCGTTGATGACGACGCGCCAAGGAATGTCGAGGCAATGTTGCAACTCGTAACAACCGATCCACAGCACCGCATGTTCGATCGGGGAGATTTCGGCCATCTTGCGGTCGAGCAAGGGCAGGATCAGGGCATTCAGGGCTTCTGCTTGAGCGGCACAACCGTGCAACAAGGCGTCGAAATGCACCGAATCGGCTTTGTTGAAACCGCTCAGGTCTCGGGTGAAGGCGTCCACGTCCTCGGGGGGATTGCGTCCCACCAGCACTTGGTAGAGGGCTTGCACCGCAAAGCTTCTGGCGCGGCTGCGGGCGGCGCGGGCGCTGGCACGGCGCATGTCAGCGCCCGCTTTTGGAGGGCGTGGTGGGCGGGTGGTGTCGTCGCTCATGACAGGCTTTTCAACAACAAGGCCATTTCCACCGCCACGCGGGCCGCGTCGCGGCCCTTGTCGGTTTGGCGGGCCACAGCTTGCGCCAGGTTTTCGGTGGTGAGGATGGTGTTGGCGATGGGCAAACCATGGTCCAAGGCCAACTGGGTGATGGCCGAGCCAGACTCGTTGGCCACCAATTCAAAGTGGTAGGTCTCGCCACGGATGATGCAACCCAAAGCAATGAGGGCGTCGAAGCGTTGGCTTTGTGCCAGCGCTTGCAAGGCCACAGGCACTTCCAGCGCTCCAGGCACTTGAATCAAGGTGATTTGCTCGGCAGGCACTTTCAGCGCATGCAACTCGGCGGTGCAGGCCTGCGCCAAGGCGTTGGTGATGTCGGGATTGAAACGGGCTTGCACGATGCCGATGCGCAACGCACGGCCATCCATGTCGGTTCGGGTGGCGCTCAGGTCGGGGTGGTGCATGTCAATCCTTGGAAACGTAACCGGTGATTTCGAGCCCATAGCCAGTCATGCTGGGCATGCGGCGCGGGTTGCCCATGAGGCGCATTTTGTGAACACCGCAGTCACGCAGTATTTGGGCCCCAACGCCGTAGCTGCGCAAGTCCATGCGGCCTCGCTCTGGGCCGTGGGCGGAGCGGGCCGTGCCGTCAAATTGGGCCAGCAGTTGTTCGCCGCTTTCGCCGCAGTTGAGCAGCACCACCACGCCAGCGCCTTCGTGGTGGATGCGCTGCAAGGTGGCGTCCAAGCCCCAAGAGTGCATGACCCGGTTGGGCTCTAGCGCGTCCAGCACCGACAGCGGTTCGTGCACCCGGGCCAACACCTCGGTGTCTGTTTGCCATTCACCTTTGACCAGGGCCAGGTGCACACCGCCGCTGGTCATGTCTTTGTAGGCATGGGCGGTGAACAAGCCGTGGGCTGTTTGCAAAGGGCGGGAACCGACTTTGTGCACCAGGGATTCGTTTTTGCTGCGGTAGGCAATCAAGTCTGCGATGGTGCCAATCTTCAAACCATGTTCGGCAGCGAAGAGTTGCAAGTCGGGCAAACGGGCCATGGTGCCGTCGTCCTTCATGATTTCGCAAATCACCGATGAAGGCGAGCAACCCGCCATGGCCGCCAAATCGCAACCCGCTTCGGTATGCCCGGCGCGCATCAGCACGCCACCATCCACGGCTTGCAGCGGAAACACATGGCCGGGTTGCACCAGATCTGTGGGCCGGGTGCCAGGGGCCACAGCCACTTGGATGGTTTTGGCACGGTCTGCCGCCGAGATGCCTGTGGTGACCCCTTCGGCCGCTTCAATAGAGACCGTGAAAGCCGTGCTGTAGACCGTGCCGTTTTGCACGGCCATGGGCGGGAGCTTTAAAAATTGGCAGCGTTCACGGGTGAGGGTGAGGCAAATCAGGCCACGACCAAAACGCGCCATGAAATTGATGGCTTCGGGGGTGACATGGTCCGAGGCCAGCACCAAGTCACCTTCGTTTTCGCGGTCTTCTTCGTCCACCAAGATGACGATGCGACCAGCTTTCATCTCGGCCACGATCTCTTCGACCGGGGAGATGGCCACAGGTTGGTGAGTGCTGCTCATGGGGTGGCTTTCAGGTCAGAAAGAGGGCTGTCAATGGGTTGCAGGCTCAGCATCCGCTCGACATAGCGCGCCACGGTGTCGATTTCCAGGTTGACTGGGCTGCCAGGCTGCAAACGGCCCAGTGCCGTGTTCTCAACCGTGTGGGGAATCAGGTTGATGGAAACGAGGCAACCGTTCGGGGTGTCTTCGATTTGATTGACCGTCAGGCTCACGCCGTTGACGGTGATGGAGCCTTTGTAGGCCAGGTACTTGGCCAGCGCAGGTGGGGCCAGCACTTGCAGCAACCAGCTTTCGCCAATTTGGGTGAACTGGTGGACCGTGCCAATGCCATCGACATGGCCGGACACGATGTGACCACCCAAGCGGTCGTTGGGCCGCAGGGCTTTTTCCAAATTGAGGGTGGTGCCAATTTTGTTGAGTTCAGCCGTTTTGTCGAGTGATTCGGCTGAAATATCAATGGAAAACGTGTTGTGGGCTGCATCAAATGCGATGACGGTCATGCAAGCACCATTCAGCGCAATGCTGTCACCGAGACCGACGTCGTCCAAATAATGCGCAGGTGTGCTGATCTCAAGGCGTTTGCCATGATCCAAAGAGCGACCCAGGTCGTGGACGGCGGCGATGCGCCCCACGCCGGTGATGATTCCGGTGAACATGTGTTTATTTTCGCAGATCAGCGGGCTGCTCTGGCGAGCAGCCTCAAATCAGCCCCCAGCAGCTGCTGGTCGACAAATCGCCAAGCCAGTCCTTGGGCCAGTTGGTTCAGTGCGGGCAGGGCCGCCATGGGTTGGCCAGGGCCCAACAACAAGGGTGCCAGGTACAGGAGCAACTCGTCCACCAGGCCGGCTTGGAGCAGCGAGCCATTCAGTTTGTGGCCTGCTTCGATGTGCACCTCGTTGTAGGCGCGCTGTCCCATGTCTTGCAACATGGCCGACAGATCCACCTTGTCGCCGGGGCCAGGCAAACACACCAAGATGGCGCCTTGTGCCTGCAAAGCGGCTTCTTTGTCAGCGTGCCGCTCGGCGTGGTAGATGACCACTTGACGCTCGGGCTCCCACAGCCGGGCGTCCAACGGGGTTTGCAAGCGAGAGTCCACCAACAACAAGTGCGGCTGGCGCGGCGTTTGCACACCGCGGACATTGAGCAAAGGGTTGTCCTCCAGCACCGTGCCAATACCGGTGAGCACCGCACAGGCGCGAGCCCGCCAATGGTGACCGTCCAAACGGGCGGCTTCCCCCGTGATCCACTGGCTTTGGCCATTGCTCAATGCCGTTTGGCCGTCCAGCGATTGGGCGGATTTCATGCGCAACCAGGGCGTGCCCTGCTGCATGCGCTTGAAAAAACCGATGTTGAGTGCCTGGCTTTGCTCGGCCCACAAACCCAGCGACACCTCAACACCAGCGGCTTGCAATTTGGCCAATCCTTGCCCAGCCACCTGCGGGTTGGGGTCTTGGACGCTGGCGACCACGCGCGCCACGCCAGCAGCCAACAGCGCATCGCAACAAGGGCCGGTGCGTCCTTGGTGGCTGCAAGGCTCGAGCGTGACATAGGCTGTGGCGCCCTGTGTAGCGTGACCACGGGCCTGTGCGTCACGCAGTGCCATCACCTCGGCATGTGCTTGACCCGCGGCCTGGGTGTGTCCCTGGCCAATCACTCCACCTGCCGCATTGGTGAGGACGCAACCCACGCGCGGATTGGGGGTGGTGATGTACATGGCTTGCTCAGCCAAGGCCATGGCTTGGGCCATGTGGGTGTGGTCTGCGGGGGAGAAGGGCATGGGCGAATTATCAATGGCTTGATTCAAACCATGATGTGGTAAGCCTCAGCTTGCGCCACCGGTTGCACGCCTCTGTCTTTCTTGGTCATTTGAACCAAACCATATTGAGACATGGTTTTCAAGGTTCGGGATAAATTGCTTTGTTTTCGACCGGTGAGCTGGGCCAATTCACTGATGCTGCTGGGTTTGGCCGTTCGAATGATCTCCAACAGCGTTCGGTTTTCATCACTCAATACCTGAGACAGCGAGTGCATCGAGGTGAACCAGATGGTGGGATCAGAGGCCTTGGGTTTGATTTCCCCTTTGGCAATGGCCAAAATGCGGGCCCGTATTTTTTCTTGAGGTGCGATACCTATTTTGATGATTTTCATTTTGATTGAATCTGACTCAACAAAACATCAGCCTCACGGAAGAAGTCGGACAACAATTGAAATGCAGTGGTGAATTCATATGGGATTCCCTTGTCGGAGGAATGACGGTGATGATGATCAAACACATGTTGATGTCCAGCAAACTTTCCAGACTTGTGACGCACAGCATGCGCGTTGTCATACCCCAGCAGCCTTTTTCCATGGGGTGCATGCAAGCTCAACGCATAACGAATCCCATGGGGAATGTGGATGGTTTTTTCAACTTCCCAAGCCTCGATCTTGATCCAAAAACCCTCTTCTTGAACAAGCACTTGACCGTGCAAATCCAAAAGTGTGCGGATTCCTGCATCTTGGTTCATCAGTATATCAATCGATGATATTCATTTGCCCCAGCAAATACCTGCAGGGAGTGTGGCGCCTTGCACCCCGCGCTCACCTGCTTGGTTGAGGGTCAACGTGGCGCAAGCATCGGTGCTTTGTGTTCCGGTGGGAACCGCTTTCAATACAAAAGCGGCATCCAGGTTTTGCAATTCCAAGCGGTATCGCATGTCTGGGCTTTGCCAAACCCCCTCGGGCATCACGCTGGGGTAACGGCCTTGGCTGCTGGCCGTGCGCTCCATCCAATGCGCGGCTTTGAGCAGGGCCACTTTGGCCAGCGTGCGCTGGGCCCGTTGTTGAAAGCCCTGAAAGCTGGGCCAAGCCAGACCCGTGAGCAAGCCGATGAGCGCCAACACCGTCAGCATCTCGATCAGGGTGAAGCCCTTTATTCGCTTCATGGTGAAAGGCTCAAGAGGCGTTTGAAACCCGCCAACTGCATGGGCGTGCTCAGCGAGGCCGATCGGTTGGGCGTGGGGTGCCAGAGCGCTTGGGTGGCGAACACGGCGCTTTGTGATGAGCCCATGGCCAATGTCGTGATGCGGTACACAAAGGGCGAGGCCGTGGTGGCCCATTTGGTCTGCAAGGGCAGCACCTCCACCCAGTAGTAGGTCTTGACAGCACTGGAAACCACCGGGCTCTGGGCTTGTGACAAGCGCCCCAACCACGGCACGTAACTGGGCTGGTCCTGACCCAAGGGTTTGCAAATGCCCGCGATACATTCGTTGGCACCCAAGCGGTTTTGCAAGGTGGTCCAGGTTTTGGTGCTGCTCGGGAAAAACACATGCGTGGATTTGCTGCTGCCCGCTTGATGGCGGTTGTCGCCCATTGGGCCTTGGATGTCTTGCACCGCCAGCAACAGCGTTGCATGGGTGGCCTGCTGCAAAACCCAACGCTGGCTGGCGTTTTGGCCCATGCCCTCCGCCAAACTGATGCTGCGCCAGTCGGCCATCAACAGCACACTGCACATGAGCGACAGCGCCGTCACCGTGGGCAATGTCCCCCCCACCTGCGTGTGTCTCATGGGGCTTGGTGACGCACAAACGCCACCCCCCGCCATGCCAAACCATGGGCCGATGTTGAACAAGGCTTCGAATTGGGAACTGGCGTGGACCCGCTGAGTTGCACTTGAATGCAACTGGCCACGCCAAGCACAGCGCCCCAATCGCTCACCTCGTTCGCCTGGAGCC
>JACCDK011016487.1_pt1 | contig 15380 bp, 12 predicted proteins | sample 7445871 | NCBI WGS metagenome assembly JACCDK01 (sample SAMN15323436, study PRJNA562643) | freshwater metagenome | isolation source: river surface water | place: USA:Blue River Watershed | collected 2017-08-15 | reverse complement strand
CTCAGGCCATTAAGCGCGCCCGCCACATCGGGCTTCTGCCCTTCATCGTGAAGTAAGGAGCACACCCGATGGAAGTCATCCTGCTTGAACGCGTCGAAAAGCTCGGCCAGATCGGTGATGTTGTCACCGTGAAGAATGGCTTTGCCCGCAACTATCTGTTGCCGCGTAACAAGGCGCTCCGCGCCAATGAAGCCAACCGCAAGCTGTTTGAAGCCAATAAGGCGAAGATCGTTGCTGACAATGATGCCAAGCGCAAGGACGCCGAAGCGGCCTCGAAGGGCATTGACGGCGCATCGGTCACGCTGATCCGTCAGGCGTCGAACACCGGCCAGCTCTACGGTTCAGTTGCTGTGCGCGACATCGTGGAAGCTCTGGTTGCTGATGGTAAGAAGGTTTCGAAGCAGCAGGTCGTGCTGGATAAGCCGATCAAGGCCATTGGCGTCTATGACGTTAAGGTCTCGCTGCACCCGGAAGTTTCGGTGACGGTGAAGATCAACGTCGCCCGCTCGCCGGAAGAAGCTGATCTGCAAAGCCAGGGCGTGGATATCCTCGCTCAGATGTTCGAAAAGGACGTTGCTGGCTTTACCGAAGACTTTGATCCCAATGCCGAACCCGGCACGATTGCAGAAGAAGCTCCGGCTGAAGCTGCAACCGCGGACGAAGGCGAAGACGCCTAATCTTCGGATTGCATCTGATTACGGAAAAGGCCGGCCATTTGGTCGGCCTTTTTCTTTTAGGGGGTAGCGAAAAGTGCCTCCCCGTGCTCCGGCCTTGAGCCGGAGCCCAGACAGACGGTGCACATGGGCTCCGGGTCGCGCCCGGAGCACAGTCCCCGCGTGCCACTTATAACGGCTGCATCTTGCCGAACAGTTCTTCCCCGTGCTCCGGCCTTGAGCCGGAGCCTAGACAGACGGTGCACATAGGCTCCGGGTCGCGCCCGGAGCACAGTTACACCGCGTCATGCTGAACGTGTTTCAGCATCCATTAACGCCTCAGCAGCCGAGCTTGCATCCATGATGCCAATGGATCCTGAACCAAGGTCAGGATGACGCACAGTGCCGCCCGGCAAAAGCGCGTCAGCCTTTTTCTTTTGGGGCAGCGCGCTTAAGGAAGGCGCATGACACAGATTTCCCCTGCCGAAGATGCCCGCCACCTGCTGACGCAATTGGGCGTCCCCAAATCCTCATGGACCAAGGGCAAACGTGCCGTTGCCAGCCCGGTTGATGGGTCGATCATCGCGCAGGTGGAAGATGCCAGCACCGATCACGCCGCAGACGCGGCCGCGCGTGCCGAAACTGCGTTCCACAGCTGGCGGCAGGTGCCAGCCCCAGTGCGGGGGGAGCTTGTCCGCCGCCTTGGCATGGCGCTGCGCACCCACAAGGACGCACTTGGCCGCCTTGTGACGCTGGATTGCGGCAAGCCGATCTCTGAAGGCTTGGGCGAAGTTCAGGAAATGATCGACATTTGCGATTTCGCCGTCGGCCTTTCGCGCCAGCTTTATGGCCTGACCATCGCAAGCGAACGCCCGCTGCACAAGATGACCGAAACATGGCACCCGCTGGGCCCCGTGGCGATCATCACCGCGTTCAACTTCCCCGTCGCTGTCTGGTCGTGGAATGCGGCCCTTGCCCTTGTCTGCGGCAATTCGATCATCTGGAAGCCATCTGAAAAAACCCCGCTGACCGCCCTTGCGGTGCAGGCGATTTTTGAGAGCGTGGCGCAAGAGATGCCCGAAGCGCCCGCGCATCTTTCGCAGCTTGTGCTGGGCGGCGCGGATGTGGGGGCGGCACTGGTTGATGATGGCCGGATGCGGCTGGTTTCAGCCACAGGCAGCACGCGCATGGGCCGCTTGGTCGGCCAGCGCGTCGCACGGCGCTTTGGCCGATCGCTGCTGGAACTGGGCGGCAATAATGCGACCATTGTGACGCCCAGTGCCGATATGGATTTGGCGCTGCGCGCCTCGGCCTTTGGCTTTATGGGCACCAGCGGCCAGCGCTGCACATCGCTGCGCCGCCTGTTCCTCCATCGCTCAATCCATGATGAATTTCTGGAGCGTATGAAGGCGGCGGCGGCCACTGTGCGCATTGGCGATCCGCGCGATCCGGATAGCCTGATGGGCCCGCTGATTGATGAAGCCAGCTTTGAGGCCATGCAGTCTGCTTTGGCGGCCGCGCGCGCCGTGGGCGGCCGCGTGACGGGGGGAGAGCGTCTGGATCGCCCAGGCGCCTATGTTACCCCGGCCATTGTCAGCATGGCAAAGCAGCGCGGCCTGATGTTGAGCGAGACGTTCGCGCCCATCCTCTATGTGTGCGCCTATGACGATCTGGACGAGGCGATTGCGCTTCAAAATGCCGTGCCGCAGGGGCTTTCTTCCTCGATCTTCACCAATGATCTGCGCGAGGCAGAGCTGTTCACCTCCGCCGCCGGCAGTGATTGCGGCATTGCCAATGTGAACATCGGCACGTCGGGCGCGGAAATTGGCGGGGCCTTTGGCGGCGAGAAGGAAACGGGCGGCGGCCGGGAATCGGGCTCTGACAGTTGGAAGGCCTATATGCGCCGCCAAACCAGCACGCTCAACTATGGCCGGGCCTTGCCCTTGGCACAGGGTGTCAGCTTCGATCTATAGAAAAAGGCAGTTTTTGCGCCTCTGGGCTCCGGCTCAAGGCCGGAGTTCAGAAAACGCGTGCTCCGGTCTTGAACCGGAGCGCAGTGACAAAGCTTGCCGCCCCGCGCCGTCAGGGCTAGGCGGAATCACTTTCCCCCGCTAAGGCCCGGCCATGTCCCAGATCACGCCCGAAATCGTTGCCGAACACGGCTTTTCCCCCGAAGAATATCAGCGCGTTCTCCACGCCATGGGGCGCGAGCCGAATTTGACGGAACTTGGCATTTTTTCGGTCATGTGGTCCGAGCATTGCTCGTACAAATCCTCCCGCGTGCATCTGAAGAAGCTGCCGACCAGCGCACCTTGGGTCATCCAAGGGCCGGGTGAAAATGCGGGCGTGATTGATATTGGCGATGGCGATGCCGCCATTTTCAAAATGGAAAGCCATAACCACCCGTCGTACATTGAACCCTATCAGGGCGCGGCAACTGGCGTTGGCGGCATTTTGCGTGATGTGTTCACCATGGGCGCACGGCCTGTTGCGAACATGAACGCGCTGCGTTTTGGCCGGCCCGATCATCCCAAGATGCGCCACCTGATTTCGGGCGTGGTGCGCGGCATTGGCGGCTATGGCAATTGCGTCGGCGTGCCGACCGTGGGCGGCGAAGTGAATTTCCACCCGGCCTATGATGGCAACATCCTGGTCAACGCGATGACCGTTGGCGTCGCCAAGACGGACAAGATTTTTTACTGCGCGGCCGCGGGCATTGGAAACCCCGTTGTCTATGTCGGCTCCAAAACCGGGCGCGATGGCATTCATGGCGCGACCATGGCGTCGGCTGATTTTACGGAAGACTCAGAGGAAAAGCGCCCCACAGTGCAAGTGGGTGACCCCTTTACCGAAAAGCTGCTGATTGAAGCGTGCCTAGAACTGATGGCGTCTGACGCGATTGTCGCCATTCAGGATATGGGCGCGGCGGGCCTCACCTCCTCCTCAGTCGAAATGGCGTCCAAGGGCGGCGTGGGCATTGAGCTGAACATGAACAACGTGCCGTGCCGTGAAACGGGCATGACACCCTATGAAATGATGCTCTCTGAAAGTCAGGAGCGGATGTTGATGGTGTTGAAGCCCGGCCGCGAGGCTGAAGCCGAAGCCATCTTCCGCAAATGGGAGCTGGATTTCGCGGTCATCGGCAAGATCACCGATACCGGCCATATGGTCTTGACCTTCAATGGCGAGACAGTGGCCGATATTCCGCTTGCCCCGCTGGCCGATGAAGCGCCGGAATATGAGCGGCCCTATGTCAGCCAAGCCGAATATAAAGCGTGGACCAAAGTCCCCTCGCTGGGCGATGTGCCTGAAAGCCACGATCTGGGCGCCGATCTTGTCACGCTGATGGCCTCTCCCGATATTGCCTCGCGCCGCTGGATTTGGGAGCAATATGACAACAAGGTCGGCGGGGATACCGTGCAGGCGCCGGGCGGCGATGCCGCTGTTGTCCGCGTTCATGGCTCAGCCAAGGCGCTTGCCATCGCAACGGATTGCACCCCGCGCTATTGCTATGCCGATCCCTATGAGGGCGGCAAACAGGGCGTGGCCGAAACCTATCGCAATATTTCCGCCGTTGGCGCAACGCCGCTGGCGATTACCAACTGCCTCAATTTTGCAAACCCCCAACGCCCGGAAATCATGGCGCAGATTGTGGGCTGTCTGGAAGGCATGGGCGATGCCTGCCGTGCGCTCGATTACCCCATCGTCTCGGGCAATGTGTCTCTTTACAATGAATCCAAGGCAACAGGCGGCGGCTCTGCTATCTTGCCGACCCCGGCGATTGGCGGCGTTGGTCTGATCGCGGATTGGAGCAAGGCGGCCACCATTGCGTTTAAAAACGCGGGCGATGCTATTTGGCTGATCGGCGAACCCGGTCGTCATTTGGGCCAATCGATTTGGCTGCGCGAAGTGCATGGCCGGGAAGACGGCGAAGCGCCCAAGGTCGATTTGGCGGCAGAACGTGCGCGGGGCGAACAGGTCCGCACGCTGGTGCTCAATGGCGTGGCAACCGCCGTGCATGATATTTCAGATGGTGGTCTGCTGGTCGCACTTGCCGAAATGGCTCTGGCAGGCCGCATTGGGGCAGAGCTGGATGCACTGACCACAGCCGAGGCCTTTGGCGAAGATCAGGGCCGCTATATTGTCACCACAGCGCCCGATGCCGTCATTGATGGCGCCGTGCGCATTGGCAGTGTTGGCGGACAGAATGTGGCGGGGGTTGCGCTGGATGCGCTGCGCACCGCGCATGAAGGCTTCTTCCCCGCGCTGATGAACGGCTAAAGCGATCCCATCGTCATGCTGAACTTGGTTCAGCATCCATCGCCACAGGCCATACCCGTCTTGGGCCGACAATGTTCATGGATCTTGACGTGCTCCGGCCTTGAGCCGGAGCCCAGGAAAAGAGCCCTACTGGGCTCCGGGTCAGGCCCGGAGCGCGAGACGCGCATTGCGACGATGCCGGACCAGATTCGTGATAATGCAGAGCGCCCAGAACGCCTGAGATGTCAGCCCTCAAGCGAACCGCGCGCCTTCAATCGCAAGTGGCGCAAAGCGGATGAGGCGGCTCGTCGCCACCGCTGCCTGACGGTTGACGACGGCCAGCTTATAGTCCGGGTCTGTCACCATCGCGAGGAAAGCACCCGCATTGGGGTAAGCGGCAATGAAGGCGGCGTCCCAATGCTCGTCCGCAGGCCCCGTCACCACGGCTTCCAGCTTGCCGCGCCATAGGATGTGGCCGCCCAGTCGCTCAAAAATGGGGCCGCTGGTGGTGCCATATTCTTCATAGGCGCGCGCACCCGTCCAGCCTTTGCCGGCGTGCTCATGGCCGTCTGGATAGGCGGCGAGATCGCGGTAGCGGACAAGATTGAGCATATTAATCGGCGTGTCGCGCGGCAGCGATTTGAACACATCAAACGCCGCGCGTGTGGGGTCGACATAATTTTCCATCATTGCGCAACATCCTCTCCAGCCGGGCAGTCGCCCTCATGCTTCCCCGTGATTTTCGCATGGAAGCGAATGGGCGGCTTTTCTGACTTTGGCATCGGGCCTTTCAGCGTGTCATAGGGCATATCTGGCTCAATCCGCACGACAGCTTCCAAGGCAAATTCTGCGCCCTCATAAGGGCCATGGGCGGCAATGAGCGTGCGGCCTATCTTGCCCGGATGGGCGCAGGTGATGACGGCATCTAATGTACCGCGATAGAGCGAAAAGCTCTCAAAACTGCACGCGCCAGAGTCGCGCCCCCCAATCACTGTGGCATTTGGGCTTCGCGCCTGTTCAGCAGACAAGCACATTGCGGCGGTTTGCGTCTTATTGCTCAGCTTGTCCGCCAGCATCCGGTCTGCCTGCGATAGGGATGCGGGATAGTTGGTCAAATCAATGCTGTCGGCAATCAGGCGCGTCTGCCAAAAGCCCGGGCGAAGCACCGTCTTTACAGGTATAGATTGGCGGGCCGCAGACGCCGCAGCCGTCTTGCCAGATTGCACGGGATTGGCCGCCTTGTCGCACGCAGCGGGCAGCAAAAGCAGCAGCAAGGCAGTCAGGCGTAGGATCATGGTCGCCGTCCTGCCCGTCTCCGCTGCAAACTGCAATCCCGGCGATAGCGAATGGGCACGATCCACTGCCCCAATCTTCGCAACCTAGGCCACTTGGGGCGCCGCCAGGAAGTTATAGGGATCAATGCCGCGTGCACGATAGCGTTGATGCGCCACCAGATATTGGCTTGGCGCACCAATATTCATCCGCGCGCGGGCCGCCTCGAGCGGTTCGGCCAAAAGCGCGCGAATATCTTGCTCAAAAATCCGCTGGGCGGCTTTGCCATGGCGCTGCGCCTCGGCAACGGCGGCGTAAACGGGGGCATCGGTGCCAAAGCGGCGCTTCAGTTCATAGGCCCCGGCCCAGGCAATCAACAGACTGCCCCAGGCGCGGTCCTGCCCATAGGTAAAGCCCAAGGCGCATTGTTCACCCAAGGCATCGCGGCCATAACCCGTCAGAATATGCAGCAAGTCATGCGTATCGCGCAGGCGATTGGCATACCATTGGAGTTGATCTTGAAAAACCGGGCGGCCCACGCGCATCTTATCGCTTTCGGCGACCAAGCCGGCAGCCGACAGGCCTTCGCGGCGCATAAAGGCAACATAGGCGTGCGCGACCGAATTTTCAGGCAGCTTTAACAGCGCCTCATGATCATCCAAAATCGGCGGCAGATAGGGCTCACTCTCCATCAACTGGCGGCCACGCGCGCTTTCACAAAAAGCGCGGGCATCTGCCCAGAAGGACCGGCGCGGCAGACATTCAAAGATGCGAAAGACCTGCTCAGTATCTTCTTTATCCTTAATCAACTGCCGAAAATGCCCCATCGCTTTCAAGGGACGGAACCGCAGCTTTTCCCGCCGGGGATCTGAAAATTGAGTCGGTGTCATGCATAAATGGCTATAAGCCACTGACATCATTGTCAATAACTTCCAAATGCCACGCCCAGGGCACAGATGTTTCCGACCAGCTCCCATTGCGCCGCGCGGACACTGGCCCTAGTTTCCCCCCATGTCCCTCATCATCCGCACCACGCTCGATGAGCCGGAAACCGGCCAGAGCTTTGTCCCCCACCGCCCGGCACGCCCGCCCAAGTCGGACGGGGGCAAGAAGTTCAAAATTGTCAGTGATTATGAACCGGCGGGGGATCAGCCCACAGCCATTGCCGAATTGGTGGCGGGGATTGGCGAGGGGGAGAAAGATCAGGTCCTGCTCGGCGTCACAGGCTCAGGCAAAACCTTTACCATGGCCAAGGTGATTGAGGCGGTGCAGCGCCCGGCGCTGGTGCTGGCACCCAATAAGATTTTGGCCGCCCAGTTATATGGCGAGTTCAAGAATTTCTTCCCCGACAATGCGGTCGAATATTTCGTCAGCTATTATGATTATTATCAACCCGAGGCCTATGTCCCCCGGTCCGACACCTATATTGAGAAGGAAAGCTCGGTAAACGAAGCGATTGACCGGATGCGCCACTCGGCCACGCGCGCGCTTCTGGAACGCGATGATGTGCTGATCGTCGCCTCGGTCTCGTGCCTGTACGGGATCGGCTCGGTTGAAACCTATTCCGCGATGATTTTTGACCTCAAAAAAGGTCAAACCGTTGATCAGCGTGAGATCGTCAGAAAGCTCGTCGCGCTGCAATATAAGCGCAATGATGCCGCTTTTGCGCGCGGCAATTTCCGCGTGCGGGGCGATAATCTGGAAATCTTCCCCTCGCACTATGAAGACACGGCGTGGCGGGTCAGTTTCTTTGGCGATGAGATTGAAGAGATTGTCGAATTTGATCCGCTGACCGGCAAAAAAGTCGCCAGCCTTGATTATGTTCGCGTCTATGCCAACAGCCACTATGTGACGCCCGGCCCCACGCTCAAGCAAGCGATGGAGGCGATCAAGTTTGAGCTGCAAGAGCGGCTGAAAGAGCTGGTCGCCGAAGGAAAATTGCTTGAGGCGCAGCGGCTGGAACAGCGCACCAATTTTGATCTGGAAATGATCGCCGCCACAGGCTCGTGCGCGGGGATTGAGAATTACTCACGCTTCCTCACCGGCCGCTTGCCGGGTGAGCCGCCGCCAACCTTATTTGAATATCTGCCGGAAAATGCGCTGCTCTTTGTCGATGAAAGCCATGTGACGATTGGGCAGGTCAACGGCATGGCGCGCGGCGACCATCGGCGCAAATTGACGCTGGCGGAATATGGCTTTCGCCTCCCCAGTTGCATTGATAACCGGCCGCTTCGGTTTAATGAATGGGATGCGATGCGCCCCCAGACCACCTATGTCTCGGCCACGCCCGGCAATTGGGAAATGGAACAGACGGGCGGCGTCTTTGCCGAGCAAGTCATTCGCCCAACGGGCCTGATTGATCCGCCAGTCGACATTCGCCCGACCGAAGATCAGGTGCAAGACTGCATCAATGAATGCCGCAAGACGACCGAGGCGGGCTATCGCACGCTGGTGACGACGCTCACCAAACGCATGGCCGAAGACCTGACCGAGTTTATGCACGAAGCGGGCCTCAAAGTCCGCTATATGCACAGCGACGTCGAAACGCTGGAGCGGATTGAGCTGATCCGTGACCTCCGGCTGGGGGCCTATGATGTGCTGGTGGGTATTAACTTGCTGCGCGAGGGCCTCGACATTCCCGAATGCGGGCTGGTGTGCATTTTGGATGCGGATAAGGAAGGGTTCCTCCGCTCTGAAACCTCGCTCATCCAGACGATTGGCCGCGCCGCGCGCAATGTTGATGGCCGCGTGATCCTTTATGCCGATCGGATGACGGGCAGCATGGAACGCGCCATTGCCGAGACTGACCGCCGCCGCGCCAAGCAAATGGCCTATAATGAGGAACATGGCATTACGCCTGAAACCGTGAAGAAAAATATCGGCGACATCATCGCGCATGTCGCTTCGGGCGATCAGGTGACGGTCGAGATTGAAGATGGCCCGCAGCACATGGTCGGCCACAACCTGCGTGCCTATATTGAAGAACTTGAAAAGAAGATGCGTGCCGCTGCTGCCGATCTCGAATTTGAAGAAGCCGGCCGCCTGCGCGATGAAATCCGCGCGCTAGAGGCAACCGAATTGGGGCTACCAGCGGATCAACACAAGGCCCCCATCATGGGCCGATCCAATGAGGGCAAGCCCGGCACGCGCAAAACCCGCTTTGGGAAAACACAGCGGAAATTTGGGCGGTAGGCGCAATTTGGAAGAACGCTGCGCTTTCCTCCCGTCATCCTGAAACAAGTTCAGGATGATGAATAGCGCACGACAAAGCGTCGATCCCCCAAAAGACCCCTTGCCAACCAAGTGATCACTTACCGCAAAACACCCGCCGCCGCCTGCTTGCGGGTATAGAGGCACAAGGCCAGCGCAATGACGAAAATCACCGCAGCAAAGGGATAGGGGTTGCCGCCCATCACGGCTGCTTCATCGACGCCCGACAGGCCAAAGCGCCAGAAAAGATTGACAATCAAACCCGCCAGCGAGACGCCAAAGCTGAGGGCAGCATGGCGGCTCTTCAGGAGCAGCAGGACAGACCCCAGCAGCGCCCCCCACACGCCCAGTGCCCAGCCAGCACTCGCCCAAAGCGGAAAGGCCTCAATATAGGCCTGTTGTGCCGCAGGCAGCGGCATCAGCTTCAGGCGCGTGGCGACATAATCCATCACGCCCATGCTGTTCCACAACAGCGACAAGCCGCCAACGATCCAGATATGTTTCGGGGTTGAACCAGCACGATCAGACATGGCCTCTCTCCTTGCCAGTAAAACTGTTCAGCAAGGCTCGCTCCAAATCCGTGCGATGTCAATTGCGGGGGCGCCGCCGCTATTCGCTATCAAACAGCCCCGCGAGTTGCTCAATCATCGTGCCGCCCAATTGTTCGGCATCCATGATCGTCACGGCGCGTTGGTAATAGCGCGTCACATCATGGCCAATGCCAATGGCGCAGAGTTCCACGGGAGAGCGGCTTTCAATCCAGCCAATCACCTGGCGCAAATGGCGTTCCAGATAGGCGCCATTATTGACGGAGAGCGTGGAATCATCCACCGGCGCGCCATCGGAAATCACCATCAGGATTTTGCGATCCTCGGGCCGGGCAATGAGGCGGTTATGCGCCCAGAGCAGCGCCTCGCCATCGATATTTTCTTTGAGCAGCCCCTCGCGCATCATCAGGCCCAGCGATTTTTTCGCGCGCCGCCATGGCTCATCTGCCGCCTTATACAGAATATGCCGCAAGTCATTGAGGCGACCGGGCGTTGCCGGGCGGCCTGCGGCCAGCCAGCTTTCGCGGCTCTGCCCGCCCTTCCACGCACGCGTGGTAAAGCCCAGAATTTCGGTCTTCACGCCACAGCGTTCAAGCGTGCGGGCCAGAATATCGGCACTAATCGCGGCAATCGAAATCGGCCGCCCCCGCATCGAGCCAGAATTGTCGATGAGCAGCGTGACAACCGTGTCCTTAAACTCGGTATCGCGCTCTACCTTGTACGACAGCGAGCTACCCGGCGAGACGACAATGCGCGACAGGCGGGCCGCATCGAGCAAGCCTTCTTCCTGATCAAAATCCCAACTGCGGTTTTGCTGCGCCATCAGGCGGCGTTGCAGGCGGTTGGCAAGCTTCGTCACCGCGCCCTGCAAATGCGTCAATTGCTGGTCCAGATAGGCGCGCAGGCGCGTCAGCTCATCCTCATCGCACAATTCGGTCGCGGCAATGACTTCGTCAAATTCGCTCGTCCACGCCTGATAATCAAATTGCGGCGGCAGGTCTGACAAGGGGCGGTTGGGGCGCACGGGCATCATGCCCTCTTCGCCATCATCCCCCGGCTCGCCATCACCATCCATATCAGCTTCGGCGTCCATTTCCTGTTGGTCGCCGTCTTCGGCCTCGCCCTCGCCCTGTTCGGCCCGCGCGTCCATTTGCGTTTCGGACTGGCCCTCTTCGGATTGCTGCTGGTCCTGCTCGCCCTCGCCTTGCTGCTCGTCCTCGCCCTCATCCGTCGACTCAGTCGGGTCAATATCCTCAGGGTTGGCGGTTAGCTCTAAATCGCGGAGCAGCTTTTGCACCAGTTCTGCATAAGCGCGCTGATCGTGCAGCGTCTCGCCCAGCGCCGCCATCTCAGCGCCGCCTTTTTCCTCAATCCAGCCGCGCACCATATCAAGGCCCGCTTGGGCGGCCACAGGGGCGGTATCGCCAATCAGCTTTTCGCGCACCAACAGGCCAATGGCGGTGGGCAAGGGCACTTCATCGGGCGCTTGGGCGCGGCTGATCGGGTCAGACCGCATCCGCATTTCAAGCGCGTGATTGAGGTTTGCCCGCACGCCCTCCATCGCGCGTGCGCCCAGCGCCTCAACGCGGGCCTCTTCAATCGCGTCAAAGACTGCACCCGCAATGGCTTCGCTTGGCCGATTGGCGCGGTGGAGGCTGTCATTATGATGCTTCAGCCGCAGCGCCATGCCATCGGCAAAGCCGCGCGCTTCAGCCACTTGATCAGCAGGCAGCAAGCGCCCCGGCATGGGCACGCGGAAATTCTTGCCGGCTTGGCTTGGGCTGTCAGCCGTAAAGGCAATCTCCACCTCAGGCTCATGCGCAATCGCACGCGCCGTGCCCGTCAGCACTTGCTTGAAGATATCAAGGGGCGATTGATCAGCCATGATCATCCGTTAGCGACGATTATGGCCTCAGGGAACCCATCACAAATCCCACAATGGTGAAAAGAGCCTCTCGGAAAAAAGAGGAAACTGCCAGAGGGCCTGTAAGCCGGGTTCTGTCCACGTGCCGAAACACGATGGGCGACCATTCCTCTAGGCGGACCATTGCTGGCCCGCTCAAGCAACCAACCCGGGCGACGGGGAGGAGGACTCCCATATGCCGCCCCTATTCGGTCTTGCTCCCGGTGGGGTTTACCATGCCGCCTCTGTTGCCAGAGGCGCGGTGCGCTCTTACCGCACCCTTTCGCCCTAACCGCGCCGAAGCAACGGCGGTTTGCTTTCTGTGGCACTGTCCCTGGGGTCGCCCCCGCCGGGCGTTACCCGGCACCGATCCTCGCTGGAGCCCGGACTTTCCTCCCGCAGGCCGAAACCTGCCGGCGGCCGCCCGGCCCTCTGGCAGGGCGTCTTTTAGGAGTAAGGTCCAGGGCAAGCAATAGATGGTTGGAGGGGCCTCATAGGTTAGCCTTAATTTGCTCTTTGAGCATCAGGGACAATAATTGCTCAAGCGGTCGAACGGCAGAGTCAATGTCGCCAGTTTCTGCGGCCAAATCATCTGCATCTCTGAGTGCCTGATAATAAGGCTGCCTGTCTTCTACGATTTGCTGAATAATGGAGTTTTTTGAAGGCAGAATCCCGCCATACTTTACCTGCATAACCATGTAGGCCGCCGCACGAGATGTCCTTCCATTTCCGTCGGGAAAAGGGTGTATCCAGTTGAGGCGCCACAACACAAAAGCGGCTAAATGGACCAAGTCACGCGATTCCCAGTTCCGGCACAAATAATCGCATAATCCAGCCATATGTCCCTCAACCTCGACCCAAACAGGTGGAATGTGAGGACTGTTTGTTATGTGGACCGGGCCCTGGCGATACTGTCCCGGCGCATCGATTAATCGATGCATCACAACACTATGAAGTTGCTTGCAAAGACTTGGCTCAAAAACAAAACGGGAGCCTAGGCAGGCTCCCGAAACCAATGCCTCGATCAACTCTTGGAGTCGATAGGCGTTTACCTGTTTCTGAAAAAGGCGATCTACATTGTTCTCATACATCCAGACACATTAAACAGAAAATTTCTCGTTTGCTAGCATTACAGTACGAATTTCCTTCATAGTGTCTCTTGTGATTCGATTATCTTCAAGGTGTCCATTTGCTGCTGCAAGTGCGATTCGATTCTCTTCGATCTGTGCTGGTGACAGATTAACGGATCTAGCCCGCTCCAAAAGTGCTTTAAGCTCGTCATCCATGCCGACCTCCTTGGTTGCCATTTACTGAAACGAAGCGTCACTCAGCTCGTTCCAAATGCCATCGAACAAATAACGACAAATCCTTGACGATTTCTCACGTCTCTCCTCAGATTCGTGATACCGTCAAGGATAGTGCTTGCTATACAGGTAGGAGTACGTCCAATGCGCCCTACATTGCAAGTGCAAACTTCCTTAATTACGCTCACATCAATAGGCATGAAGCTACCAAAAGTGTTTGTAATTCGATACAGAGTTGACCCTGTGCTGAACCTGATATCGCTCTATATTGCAACAAAGGAACACGTTTCCGCCACCCAGCGGTATGTTGCTAGCTCAGGCAGGGCGATAATCTCTGCCCGCAACCTCTCCTTTCTACTCGCCCAGAAGTTGCCCCCAATCTCAAGTAAACGGGCCAGCGGTTCGGCGTCAGCGAGTGCAGCAGCCACCTTTGGCCAGAGGGCGCGCCCGCCCCGGCCATGGTGAAGCAAATCGATAATCGCGACGCAGCACATCGCATTGACGTTTTGCAACGGCACTTTGCGGGCCGCGTGGGTCAGGTGCGCGCGGGCGCTGGTTGCCATTTGCTGCACCTGCGCCTCGCGCGCGGCGGCGGACCGACGCGTCCAATCGATCAGGCGGGCCGCAACTTGAACTTCGCGTGTGTCCACTGCAGCCCCATCTGGATTAAGCCACGCCATCAGCGCCGCCGTGCTGACGGCATCTTCCAACGGCTGAGGGACCGTTCCAACAAGGGCGATCCGCCCCTTGGCCAGCCCCAATTCCGGGAAATAGGTTCTGGCGTCAGGCAGCGCCAAAAGTCGGCGGAACAGGCACACAAAATCGCCGTCGGGCACATGCGCTGCAAATTGCCCAATGCCATAGCTGAAGGCCGCCCGATCATAGCTGTTGAGCGATGTAAACCGCCCGCCCTCACAGGCAATTGTTGGGGCAACCGCATAAGCCCACAGCCCAAGGGCCTCAGCAAAATCATCGGCACGGTACTGATCCTCCGCCATCACTGGCGCCCCCGGCACGGCATTGCTCAGCCCCTGCCGCCCCTGATAGCGCACACGCCGCCCGACAAAGAAGGCAGGCGCACCCTGCCCCGCTCTCGCCCAATAGTCCCGGCCCCGTTGTTCAATGTCAAAATCCATACTCGCCCCCCGACTCACTGGGCAGGCGTCATCGCGCAGCAAGCGGGCTGTAGGACAGCGAAATAGGATTTGGTCGCGTAAAAATCAGGCGCGTTCAAATACCGCTGCGATCCCCTGCCCGCCACCAATGCACATGGTTTCAAGGCCATAGCGGCCATTGCGGCGATGAAGTTCTCGCACCAGATTTGCCAGAATGCGTCCGCCCGTTGCCCCAATGGGGTGGCCCAGCGAAATGCCCGATCCATTGACGTTGAGGCGCGACCGATCATCCCAGCCCCAGCCTTTCAGCACCGCCAGCACTTGCGGCGCAAAGGCTTCGTTCAATTCCACCAGATCAATATCATCCCAGCTTAGGCTCGTGCGCTTGAACAGCCGTTCGACCGCCGGCACCGGGCCAATCCCCATCCGCGCCGGATCACACCCCGCTGCCGCCCAGCTATGGAACCACGCCATGGGTTCCAGCCCCAATTCCGCCAGCTTGTCTTCCGCGACAACCAGACAGGCGGCGGCCGCATCGTTCTGCTGGCTGGCATTGCCCGCCGTCACGACGCCGCCTTCAATGGGCCGCAGCTTGCCCAGGCTCTCCATCGAGGCATCGGGGCGGAAACCTTCATCCTGCACAAAGCGAATGGGATCCCCCTTTTTCTGGGGGATTTCAATCGGCACCAGCTCATCCGCGAATTTGCCTTCGGCCCAAGCTGCGGTTGCCCGCTGGTGGCTCATCACGGCATAGTCATCGCACTCTTCGCGGCTAATGCCATAATCGCGCGCCAGATTTTCAGCCGTTTCGATCATGCCAGAAATCACGCCAAAGCGTTCAATCGGTTGTGACATCACCCGGCCCCGCGCCAGCCGATCATGCATGGTGACAGAGCCCGCCCGCGCGCCTTTGCGCATATCGGTGGTGTAATATTCCACGTTCGACATGCTCTCACAGCCGCCCGCAATCACCACATCGGCCACGCCTGTCTGGATCATCATGGCGGCATCGACAATCGCTTGCAGGCCCGATCCACAGCGCCGGTCCAGCGAATAGCCCGGCACGCTGATCGGGAAATCCGCCCGCAGCAAAGACCAACGGGCAATGCAGGGCG
>JACCDK011057589.1_pt1 | contig 15381 bp, 10 predicted proteins | sample 7445871 | NCBI WGS metagenome assembly JACCDK01 (sample SAMN15323436, study PRJNA562643) | freshwater metagenome | isolation source: river surface water | place: USA:Blue River Watershed | collected 2017-08-15 | reverse complement strand
ATGCCACTTGCTCATCAACAAATAAAAATTCAATCAGTTCTTTAGTCTTTATTTTTTTGCCGTTGAGTAAGTAACTACTATCGATTCCCGGATTCAAATAAACACATACAAAGTACTTATTTAGAGTATCTATGACCCTACTATCGCTATAGGTATGTTTATCCATCAACTTACAAAAATAACACGATTCAGTACTTACATTGACCATGAGAATTTTATTTTCTGAAATCGCTTTTGAATGCCCTTCATTAAATGAATACCACTTTACACTGTCTTTTTTATCTGGAGGGATGTTTTGATTGCGAAAAATTGGACGCTCTCTGAATGAAGAAAGAAACAGACCCAATGATAATAAAGTGAAGGTAAAACATTTGGACTTCATTTGGTCGAAATTAAAAAATAAAATTCCCATACTAGCATTTTCATAGTAGATTTAAATATTACATATGCAATATAACTTTAAATATTTACACAGCATCATTTAAATTAATCATTTATTTATATTATAATTGTTTTACAATTAGTTTTATTTTCAGGATTCTGTGATCAAGCAATGAAAAAACAATTTCAAATCAGTCTAATAAGCTTTAGTTTAGTGAGTTTGATTCTTATAGTCGCTCAAGGTTGTTGCAAGGAAAAATGCAATGATATAAACAATCCAGCCTGTGAGAATTATGACCCTTGTTATGGTAAAAGTCCAGTAAAAGCATCGATAAAAATAGGACGAATGAATTCATATATGTCTGTAAATGGTGACGAAAATTCTATCAACGAAGATTCTATTTTCTGCGCACCGGTGGATGATAAAGGGCAACTATATTGGGCTCCGCATAGACAATATCTCGGATTTAAATGCATGACTCCAGGTGTTAAAACTACATGGAAATTAGGTTCAGAGACAATTACAGATTCGTTATTTAGTCGTTTGTTTCTATCTAATAAAGGAATCATGGGAAAATATAATGTTACTTTAATGGTTGAAAAAGAACCTAATTTAAGGTGTTTTCCATTCGATGATGGAAAAGACACATTGGTAAAAACATTCACTTTTGTGCCTAATACAGAACTACCGATAATGGGTGTCTATAAAGTGCTTTTTGAAGGTGAAAAGGATAGTTCAATCGTTGAAATTAGACCATGGGCTTTTCGGGAAGGATTAGAAACTGAAGCGAATTTTAAAATAGCAACAACACAAAGTAATGGTGAAATAGCATTGATAAACTTCAGAAATATGATGGATACATTTACACAAATAGGACTTGTTTGTACATACACCGGCCATAATATTCAATTTGGAGATTTCCCAGAATACAATACACCTTCTAAAGGGAGTATTAAATTAAACCACAACACCTTGACAGCTGAATATTGGTGTGGGTATACACTCAAAAATATTCCATATAGAAAATATAAGTTCAAAGGGAGAAAAATCCAATGAAAAAGCTCTCTACTATCCTACTCATATTCAGTGCACTGAGTTTATTTGCTCAATCGCCTGCAGTTTCTGTCCCTCAAAAAACAAAGAAAATGAGTTTACATTTTGAGGCTGGCGTCAATAATTTTCATCATTACGGTCATTCACTAATGGATCGTTATGACGTTAGTTCATCCCATTTTGAATCATTGACCATTGAAAAGGAATTAAGTCAATATATTTCCATTTCGCTGGGAGCTCGAAATGTAAACTATGGATTAAAAGAGTCCAATATTCCCCTTGTTGACAATAACGGCAATGAAATTGCAAATAACGTGGTTGTTTACCATAATCATTGGACAATTCAAACACCACTTCAAATGATTGTAAAGCCTTTTAAATCGAAAAATTTCTCTATTAATTTTGGGGGATATTTGGGCTACAATTATTACAATTCTACTTCAAGCTCGAATCCCAATTTTAAAATCAATGAGGACAATTCAAAATACCTATTAGACTTAGGTATGAATTTTGGTGTAGGATACGATTGGTTTAAAAAAGGCAATTTCACAATTGGTAATACAATATCTTATTATATTGGTTTTACTGATTTGAATCCAATGCAACCATTTTTAGTTGCCTTCGGAATACCCCATATTCCAATCAAATCCAACGGTTTAACAATTGGCTTTGTTGGAAAGTTTGGATTTTAAATTAACTGACACGAAAATGACAAAATACACTATCGATTGGAAACTTGTAGGATTTATGTTAGTCAATATTTTATTGGGAATGTTGATTATCTATGTGATATACAGAATGATCAAAAAAGTGAGAAATATTCGTATAAATAATGATAAATGATTGAATGACATTTAAAAGGCATTTATATTCTCAATTCAACAATCTTAGCTTGAAAATTAAAGTACTTGTTTTACTCCTTCTAAATGGTTGGGCAATTGGGATTTCTCAAGTTGCTAATTTGCCTGATGAATTACAACAATCAACGAAACATGCGAAAATTGTAAGTTTTTGCGAATGTGTGCATAGTTCTGATGATTTATTGAAAAGTCAAATTAATTTGATCGCCGAAATACATAAAACAAACAAAATTGAATCAATTTTCATCGAGGCAAACAATTTATATATATCTAAGTTTAAAATAGCGAGTGAAATCAATAAAATCGACAGTTCAATAAAAATCTTTGGTTACAATCCAGGATTCCTTTATGGTTCATACAAAACAATAAAATCAAACCTTTCTAAATCTGAACCTAAGTTTGTCAATGATATTTCCAATATTTTGAATCAACTTGATTCCAATGAAGCCTATTATTGGTATACCATCATTCATGAAGAATACGACACTCTAATTAACCAATTAAATAGACTTAAAAGCACATATGTTGATGAACGATATCAGGAGAATATTGACCAATTAACGTTTGACTTGTTTTATTTAAAGAAATTAAAGCAGACTCACAATAATGATAAAATAAGAGATTCACTGATGTTTGAATTCATAAAAAAACGAATTCACATCAATGATTCTTCAAAATATATCATTTTGGGACATTGTGGTCATTTGTCTCTAAAAAACCCTTATCACACTAAAAACTTAGGATTTTACCTAAACCAAGAGTTTGGCCAAGAAATGGTTTCCATTGGAAGCGATTCAAGGAAAATTGAGATTCATATATATGAAAGAAATCGTGCTATGAAAAAGAAAATACCCTTTGATGGAAAAATACCCGACGAAGGTATATTTTTACCCACCAACGGCTTTGACAATAAGAAATACGGTGTCTTTTTAATAGGTTCTGATTTTAAAGAAGGAATAAATCACAGATTAAACCTTAAAGAAAATTATAACTGGGTCTATTTTCGCGATACAATTCATGTAAATATTAAAAGCAAATAAATTAACAATATAACTCAATTTGTTGCGTTATGTTTAATATGCAGGAAAGAATAATTCAATTTAAAACCTATTTATGCTTCTTTATTGTAGCGCTACTCTCCCATTCATTATTGGCTCAATCGAAGAAATCCGATTTAAAGAAGGATAAACATTGGAGTTATATTAGCGGAGAACAGCGGGCAATAAATGATACAAATAGGGTGAATTATTGGTGCGAGCCTATTCCAGGTGGTGCAAGGGTGACCAACTTTAACAATATGAAATTGATCGATTTGAACGACACTCAATTTGTAAAGGTTCATTTAAATGCCAACCAGGTTTATGAATCATCTAAAACGGTTTCTGGTCCCTCCTTTTTCATTTCAAAATATGAAGTTACAAACCAAGAATATAGGGCATTTGTTGAAGATTGTATTGAAACATGGATGAAAGAAAACCGACCAGAAATTGCAAAAAAATACAAATTTGAATCTTTAGAGTACTTAACTGCAATTGCATCGTGGTTGGGATATGTTGACACAACAGAAATTTCAGGAACGCCCATTTCTTCTTGGAGAGAATTGCTGACAAAACGTTTAAATTGGAATAAAATCAAATATAAAGAAGTCTCAATTTTTCCTAAAACGGATGCATGGGTAGGTAAATCCTATATGTCATATAGTGAATCAATGCGTGAATATTACTTTGCCCATCCATCCTATAATGACTATCCCGTAACATGTGTTTCGGTGAAACAAGCTAATAAGTACTGTGAGTGGTATACAATAAAACATCGTGTAATTTCAGATTCAAAAGTTGAATCAGATATGGTTGAATATCGATTACCAACGGAATTGGAATGGGAACGCGCAGCTTCCGTTGTTGCCGAAAAACCTTCAAAAAAATCGTCTGGTTCACCAGTAAACAATAACTTCTTACGAAATTCAAAAGGAAATTACATTGCCAATTTTAAACCATCAAACAACAACTACGCTAAAGATGGAGCCTACTACCAAACACCAGTTGACTCTTATTTTCCAAATGATGCTGGTTGTTATAATATGCAAGGAAACGTTGCTGAATTAACAATGACACCGATGACGGCAATTTTCGGAGAACGATTAGAACCAAACCCTCAAATTCAAAAATATATCGTGGTTATTTGGAATGAATTTCAAAATCAAAAATCCTTTCAAGGATATATTGTAAAAGGCGGTGCTTGGAACCTTCCAGAGGCAGCTTGTACCATTGGCAGCCGAACTTTAATTCAAGATGATGAAGCCAAAAGTTATGTAGGATTTAGAATGGTTGGGGTTCAAATAAAGAGATACAGACCATTAATCAATCCTGAATTTTAATTCGAATTTATATTAAGATGACTCACGTCGGGGCAGAATTGTGTGTCTGCCCCATAAAAAAAGGGCAGACACATAGGTCTGCCCTTTGCAAATATGTATCTATCGCAAAATTAAGATAGAGATTGGATTTGAATCTTTAGGTTCTCAATTTTGGTCAATGCGTCGTTCTTTTTCTGCTGTTCTTTGGCAACAACATCGGGATGTGCATTGGCAACAAACTTCTCATTGAGTAACTTCTTATCTACCGAAACAATGAATCCATCCAAATACGAAATTTCTTTCTGGAGCTTTTCAATTTCTTCGTCTTTGTTGATTTCTATGTTCAATACAACTTTAACTTCTGAGGTTCCAGAAATAAACACAACCACATTGCTAGAATCGGTATTGTCGAAATTTAATTCAACATTAGAAAGCTTAACAATCAACTCTTTATACTTAGTTACTTCATTAGAAGGTTTAATCATGAACACTTCCAATTTTTCCTTTGGCGATAGTCCTTTTTGACTTCTAATATTTCTAATTTCAGAAACAAAGGCAATTGGAAGATCTAAATTATCGGAGGTTAATTCTGTTGCAATTGGATATTCACTAATGGTACAAGCGGTTGCATTTTCACCAGAAATTGCCTGGAAAATCTCTTCGGTAATGAAAGGCATATAAGGGTGAATGGCTTTCATGAGCGTTTTGAAAATTTCTTGGGTTTGCAATTTCGCGGCCGTAGAAATTTTCTCGCCAAAAGGTGGTTTTACAACTTCTAAATAAACACTACAGAAATCATCCCAAATTAATTTGTACAAATTCATCAACGCATCACTCAATTTGAACGCCGCAAAATGTCCCTCATTTTCATGAAGTACTGCAGCAATTCTGTTTTGCATCAATTCAATACCTTGTTTTTCGTAGGGACGCATGTCGGTGTCAACCGTTTCAAAACCATGCACCAATCTGAAGGCGTTCCAAATTTTATTACAGAAATTACGACCCTGTTCAATTTGAGATTCATCGAACAAAATATCATTTCCTGCAGGAGAGCACAACAACATTCCCAAACGAACAGCATCGGCACCATAATTTGCAATTAAATCTAAAGGATCAGGACTATTTCCTAAGCTTTTGCTCATTTTACGGCGTTGCTTATCTCTCACAATACCAGTGTAATACACATTATTAAATGGCAATTCTTTTTTATACTCATACCCTGCCATGATCATTCTAGCAACCCAGAAAAACATGATTTCAGGAGCTGTCACTAGGTCATTTGTAGGATAATAATAATCCAATTCAGCTTGATTGTCTTTATCAAAACCATCAAAAACCGAAATCGGCCACAACCAGCTACTAAACCAAGTGTCGAGTACATCTTCATCCTGAGAGATTTGTGATTTCTCAACAGAAATTCCTTTTTCCTGGAATTTTTCAAAAGCTGCCTCCAAGGTATGTGCCACCACCAATTCTCCTGACGGTGCATACCATGCAGGAATTCTATGTCCCCACCAAAGCTGACGAGAAATGTTCCAATCACGAATATTTTCAATCCAATGACGGTAAGTATTCTTTAATTTTTCAGGGTAGAATTTAATTTCATCGTTCATTACCGATGATAAAACCTCAGGATTCTTTTCCATGAATTTCTTCATATCCAAGAACCATTGGGTACTAATTTTAGGTTCTACCACTGCGTCGGTTCTTTCAGAAAATCCAACGTTGTGGGTGTAATCGTCGGTTTTAATCAACAAGCCTTGTGCTTCTAATTCTTTCACCCAAAGTTTACGGGCTTCGAAACGATCTTTACCCACGAACAATTCACCTTGTTCAGAAATTGTACCATCGTCGTTGAGGGTATCAATCACTGGCAAATTGAATTTCAAACCAATTTCATAATCGTGAATATCGTGAGCTGGCGTAACTTTAAGCACACCGGTACCGAATTCAATTTCAATGTAATCGTCGGAAATAATATTCACTTCACGGTTGATCAAAGGCACACGTACTTTTTTACCGATGAGGTTGGCGTAACGTTCGTCGTTTGGATTTACGCAAACAGCCACGTCGCCGGCAATGGTTTCAGGACGAGCAGTTGCAACTTCCAAATGTCCCTCAAAATCAACACCTTCATATTTCACATAATACAATTGATCTTTCACTTGACGGAAAATCACTTCCTCATCGCTGAGGGTTGTTTTCCCTTGTGGATCCCAATTGACCATTTTTGTCCCTCTATAAATGAGGCCTTTATTGTAAAGATCAACAAATACATCAACCACGGCATCCGACAATTTTGGCTCCATGGTAAAACGGGTACGGTTCCAATCGCAGGAAGCGCCAAGTTTTTTCAATTGTTCAAGGATAATACCTCCATACTTTTCTTTCCAATTCCAGGCGTGTTTTAGGAAATCTTCGCGGGAAAGGTCAGATTTTTTAATGCCTTGAGATTCGAGAAGTTTCACCACTTTAGCCTCGGTGGCAATGCTGGCGTGATCGGTCCCCGGAACCCAACAAGCGTTGAATCCTTGCATTCTCGCTCTACGAATTAAAACATCTTGAATTGTATTGTTCAGCATGTGACCCATGTGGAGTACACCTGTAACATTTGGAGGAGGAATGACAATTGTATATGGGGTACGGTGATCGGGAGTGCTTTCAAAATATTTCTGAGAAAGCCAGTATTGATACCATTTATCTTCTATTTCTGAGGGATTGTATTTTGAGGAAATTTCCATTGTTGCAAATTTACATTTTTTAATTAAGTGTATAAAACGAAATCGCATTTAAACCACACAATTTCAGGAATTCAAGAAAGTGTGAATGCGGAATTTTTGGAAAGAATTACGGGAAATCCTTAAAAATTTTGAGGGACATATGACAAATCCATAAAAAAAAGGCCACTTCGTGAGAAGCAGCCTTTCTTTGTTGTAAAATATTTTGTGATTATACTCCCACGTCGTGGTGAGCAGACTCTTCAATATAAGGGTGATTCACAGGAACCAAACCACGTTTTGTTAAAGCGGTCAATGTCCAAATCAAGAATAAACCTGCGAAGAACATAAACACACCAACTTCTAAAACACCAATTTGCATACCTGGACCAAACACACCTGGCATCACCATGAACCAAACGTCGTGGTAGTGACCAAGAATCATGATAGTACCAATGATACCCAATACCCAACGATTTCTTTTTGCGCTACGCATTAACAATAAAGCGAAAGGCAAGCAGAAGTTCATAACAAGGTTACCCAAGAAATTAGCTTTATACTCTTCAAAACGAATTTGGTAGTAGTACATTTCTTCAGGAATTTGAGCGTACCATATTAACAAGTACTGAGACAACCAAATATATGCCCAGAAGATTGTGAAAGCGAACATGAATTTACCTAAGTCATGAATATGTTCATCAGAAACGATGTTCAAATAACCTAATTTCTTCAAGTAAGCAGTTAAAAGAGCAATGATTGTGATTGCAGTAACCCAGTGAGTGATAAAGTTGTAAACACCAAAGATGGTAGAATACCAATGAGCATCAATACTCATGATAAAGAACCAAGCCATAAAGCTAATGGTGAAACCAAAGATAACAGCTAAGATTGCAGAAGTACGGATACTTTTCTTGAAGAAAGTAGTATCACCTTTTGCAGCGCTATCTTCTTGTAAAGACAAACTTCTCAATCTACGTCCTAAAATATACCAAATGGTTACAAGAACGATCGGCATAGCGAAGAACAAGGTAGAGTTCAAGAAACCTGATTTACCATCGAGTACTTTATCGTAACCAGCATCACCAGCTTTAAGGTGAAGGTGTTCGTAATGTGCCCAGTGGTATAGGTCGTTTTTAGCAATAATTACAGAAATCAACAATACACCAAAAGCAACAGGTACAAATGTGAACATTGCTTCAGGGATTCTTTTCACAGCAGCAGACCAACCAGCGTTAGCAGCATACTGAATTGCAATCCAGAACAAAGCGCACAAAGAAACCATTAAGAAGAAGTAACCAGCGATCAGCAAGTTAGCCCAAATTTTAGTTTGCCAAGGGTGTTCAATTGGGTGATATTCCATACGAGGACCAAATTTCTCATTTGGAACATTTGCATGTTCAGCGTGAGCATCGGCTTCGTGAGATTCAGCAGCAACTGCGTGCTCAGCATGTTCATTGTGAGCAGTAGCAGCTTCGTGAGAATCGTGAGATTTAGCTTCTACTTTAGCGTGTTCATCGTGAGCACCAGCATGTCTATCGATGTTGGCAATCCCAATTCCAGCTAAAATCAATCCCAAGATCATTAAGATCATTGCAAATTGTTTTCCTTTTGCAGGCATAACAAAAGTTTCCTGCTTTATTTCAATATGATGTCCGTGTCCCATATTCTATTTTTCTCTTGGAATTAATTCTTTTTAGTAGAATCTTGAGGAGCAGCGGCATCAGCGGTAGCTGGAGCAGCGGCACTCAATTGTTTAACATATTTGATCACTCTCCATCTATCAACTGGTTTCAAAACAGAGGCATGGCTACCCATGTTGTTTTTACCATAAGTTAAAGTATGATAGATTTTACCTTCAGGTAAAGTTTTGATATACTCATCGGTATAACCTTTCCAAGCTGGTTTCAGGGTAGAAACTTTTTTGAAAACTTCACCATCATTGTCACCATTTGCACCGTGGCAAGGTGTACAATAGATATTGTAAAGGTATTTACCACGACCATCTGCATCGGTTAAATCGGCAGGAGCAACAATTTGAGTTGCAGCAGCTTCATAACCTTCACCAGAATTTGGAAGTGGGTATTGGAAATCGGCTTTACCAAAAGCAATACTACCAGCAACTGGTTCACGCATGCTCATACCATGAGGGTTGATTACATTTGAATCGCCTTGGTTGTAAGGTTCGTATCCTTTAGAATAATACATATCAGGAGCATATTCCCAACCGGTATTATTTCCTCTACTAACGCAACTTGTTACCAAGGTAGCGGCAGCGATAGTACCAATGATTATTTGAAATTTTTTACTCATTCTTTTAGACATTAGATAGTTGTTTGAACACCGTGTGACATTTCTCTACATTCAACGGCGCCATTAGATTTCATTATGTTTAAAACGTCAGCTTCGTTAACACCTTCATTACATTCGATGGCCATGATCATGCGGTCATCGGTTTGTCTTTCGTCTAACAAATCGTTTTTAACACCTAATAACATACGGTTTCTCCAGAAGAAGAAGAATCCCATACCATAAGCAGTACACAATACAGTACCTTCAAACATCACTGGAATCCAGCTTGGAGTGAAACGCACTGGCTTGTTACCCACGTTAACTGGCCAATCAAGTACGTACATATACCAGATCATTGTGGTCATCAATAAGAAACCAGTTAGACCGCATAAAAATGCAACTCTAGCCAATTTACTTCTGCGAGCCCCAATAATTCTATCTAATCCGTGAACAGGATAAGGAGTGTAAATGTCGTGAATATGAACACCACTATGCACCATAGCATCAGTAGCTTCAACCAATTTATCTTCGTCTTCCCAAACACCGATCAACATTTTGTTGCGGTTTCTAAGGCTTAAATTTTTATCTAAAATTCCCATTTGGTTATTCTCCTATCGATTATTCGCGGTTACGCAAGATTGATTTAACTTCAGCCATGTTAATTACAGGCATATATTTAGCAAACAAGAAGAAACAAGTAAAGAAGATACCAAAAGTACCTAAGAATAAACCTATTTCTGTGAGTGAACCTGAGTACATAACCCAGCTACTTGGCAAATAATCGCGGTGCAATGAAGTTACAATGATTACGAAACGCTCGAACCACATACCTACGTTTACAACGATACTCATGATAAAGATGAACCAAGGTGTAGTTCTAGCCCATTTGAACCAGAAAACCTGAGGAGCAATTAAGTTACAGCTCATCATTGACCAATAAGCCCACCAATAAGGACCAAATGCACGGTTAGTGAACGCATATTGTTCGTATTCAACACCTGAATACCAAGCAATAAAGAATTCAGTTAAGTATGCAATACCTACAATTGAACCAGTAACCATGATGATTTTTGTCATCGCTTCCAAGTGACCAATTGTAATGTAATTTTCATAGTTCATTACTTTTCTAGCAACAACCAACAATGTAGCCACCATACCGAAACCAGAGAAAATTGCACCGGCAACGAAATAAGGAGGGAAAATTGTTGTATGCCAACCAGGAACCACCGAAGTGGCAAAGTCAGTTGATACAATTGTATGTACTGAAAGTACCAAAGGAGTACTCAAACCAGCAAGGATCAATGAAATCAATTCATAACGAGCCCAAGTTCTAGTACTACCTGTCCAACCCATAGAGAAGAAACCATACCAGAATTTAGCAGTTTTGGTTTTCACTTTATCACGGATTGTAGCAATATCAGGAATTAAACCAATGTACCAGAACAATAAAGATACACTGAAATATGTTGAAATCGCAAATACGTCCCACAACAATGGAGAGTTAAAGTTTACCCATAAAGAACCAAACGCGTTTGGTAAAGGTAAAGCCCAATATCCTACCCATACACGTCCCATGTGGAATACAGGGAACATTGCAGCACAAACAACGGCAAAGATTGTCATCGCTTCAGCAGAACGGTTGATACTCATCCTCCACTTCTGTCTAAACAACAATAAAACCGCAGAAATCAAAGTACCAGCGTGACCAATACCAACCCAGAATACGAAGTTGGTAATATCCCAACCCCACATTACAGTTTTGTTAATGTTCCATACACCAATACCTGTCCAAATAGTGTAAAATAAACTAATACCAAAAATACCTAAGAAAATTAAAGACAATGTGAATCCAATTTTCCAAGCTTTGGTAGGTTGATTTAAAATGGGACGCGCTATATCGCGGGTAACGTCAGCGGCAGTTTTGTCGCCAGTTACCAATCTTTCCCTTATTAATGAATCGTGTATCATTCCTTTTGTTTTTGGGGTTAAATGTTGTCTGTGTTACGAATCTTTGTCATGTACATCACTGAAGACTGAACGTTCAATTCTTCCAATACACCAAATCCTCTTTCGTTTTTGTATAATTTGCTCACTTCGCTGTTCTCGTTGTGTAAATCACCGAATACAATAGCGTTTGAAGGACAAGCTTTTTGACAAGCTGTTTTCACTTCAACTTCTTGTAAAGATTTACCTTCACGTTTAGCTTTCAATTTACCTTCTTGAATACGTTGTACGCAGAAAGAACATTTCTCCATTACACCACGTGTTCTTACAGTAACGTCTGGGTTAATCACCATTTTACCCAATGGGTTGTTGAAATGGAAATCAAACGCATCGTTATCATTATAACGGAACCAGTTGAAACGACGAACTTTATAAGGACAGTTGTTTCCACAATATTTCGTTCCAATACAACGGTTGTATGTCATTTGGTTTAATCCCTCAGAACTATGAGTGGTTGCCAATACAGGACAAACTGTTTCACAAGGAGCAGCTGCGCAATGTTGACACATCATAGGTTGATGAATCACATTTACATTTTCCCAATGTGCATACTCACCTTTATCTTGGCTATCTACCGCAGCAATTTGCTTTTCACGGGTGATATATTTAGCACCTTCGAATTGATCTTTATGAGTGTTTGCAAATGAATAGTAACGATCGATACGAATCCAATGCATTTCACGACGCAATCTAATTTCGTCACGACCTACAACAGGAACGTTATTTTCAATTGAACAACTCACTACGCAAGAACCACAACCAGTACATGCATTTAAGTCAATTGCCATTGCCCACAAATGGTTTGGAGAACCATCTTTACGGTAATCGCGTTTTTCCCAAATGGTGTAAACGTGTGTTTTTGCTTTATCGTTTCCAGCTTTTGGATTTTTCTTCCAAGCTTCGAATGTAGATTCACGAACGATATCACGTCCCTCAATGCTATGATGCGTTTGAGTTTGTGCTAAGTGATAAGTTTCGTCACCTTTTGTAATTTTAACATCAGAAATAACCATATTTCTGTTGGTTGCATTCACAAAATTGTATGCGTTCACCCCTACTGAGCTAAATCCTTTTTCAATAGAACCACCCACTTTACCAGCGTGAGTTCTACCGAATCCTACAGCCAATGAAACAGTATTGTTTGCTTGACCTGGTTGAATTAACGCAGGAACGTTGTTTAATTTAACACCGTTAACTTCAATGTTCACAGTATCGTCTTCAGCGATACCCAATTTAGCCGCTAACGACTTCGGTAAAGCAACGTAGTTATCCCAACATACTTTTGAAACTGAATCTGGCAATTCGTATAACCAAGGGTTATTACCGCTTTGACCATCTCTCATACCAACTGATTGGTACAATACTAAATCAATTCCAGTAGATTTGTTAGATTTAGAAACTGCATCAGCTACAGCAGAAATATTACCTGCATAAGCAGCAACACCTGCAGTAGCAGTGGTTTGATAGAAACCAACTTCTAAGCAATTATTGAAAGCATTTTCAGAACCTAGAATAGCAACCCAGTTGTTCTTCATGAACAAGTAGAATGCATCTGCACTAGGCTTTTGAGATAAAATACCTTTAGATTTCAAAGTATCACTATCCGTTGAAGGCAAAGCATTTGCCCAAGTTAACAATGATTCTTGTGCTTGACGTGTATTGAATACGTTTGAAATTGTAGGTTGAGTGAAGTGATAAACACCACTTGCAGGCTCGCTATCATTCCAACTTTCTAAGTAATGATTGTCTGGGCAAACATAACCACAAACAGCAGCAGTTTCATCTTTGCTTTGAGCAAATGAAACCGACAATTTAGCTTTCGCAATTGCAACTGACCACTCTTTGCTATGGTTGAATACTGGATTCACGTTATAGAAAATAACACCAGAAATTGCACCTGAATTTAATCCTGCCAATACATTTGATACAGCAGCATCATCACCTTTAAATTGATTGCTATGGTTTACAATGTCAATTGTAGTACCGTAGTTGTTTAACAATGCGTTAATTGCATTCACAACTTTTTGAACTGCTACATCGTTGCTAGAAGAAATTACGATTGAACTTCCTTTTTGCGACAATAAAGCTTTTGCAGCTTTTTCAATTGAGTTACCTGCCAATTCAGAATTGGTTGGAACTGCAACTTCTTTTGCTCCAGAGTTTCTAGCAATTACATTATACAATGTTGTTACATAAGCCAATTCTTTAGAAGATTGCATTGGAAAACGGTAATCAGCATTTGTACCTGTCATGCTCAATGCACTTTCAAATTGAATATGCAACGACATTCCACCTTCTACAGTTGGAATTCTGTGTTTTGTATATCCTTTTGTAAATTCTACTGGTGACAACCAAGTTCCTAAGAAATCGGCACCAAAACTTACAATCGTTTTTGCTTTTTCAAAATTATATCTTGGCAAAGCACGTTTTCCGAAATCTTCAGCATTAGCATTTAACATACCATTGTATGAAACAGCATCGTATGTTACATGTTGTACTGCAGGGAAAGCAGTTTTAAATGCTTCAATTGCTTTTAAGGTTGAAGGACTATTGATTGAAGAAGAAACCAATGCAACTTTACCATTTGCAGCTTGAATTGATTTCAAGGCTGCAGTGATATCTGCATCAACTTTTGTCCAATCTGTTACTTCACTTCCTTTAGACAAAGGATTTGCCAAACGCTCTGTATCGTATAGAGACAAAATTGAAGCTTGACCAGATGCGCACAAACCACCGTTTGCAATCACTGAATCAGGACTACCGTCAACTTTAATTGGACGACCTTCTCTTACTTTTACTTCAATTCCACATCCTACAGAACATCCACCACAAGTTGAACGATAATAGTTTGCAGCTCCTGGAGTGATATCTTCAGGTTTAACCAAATAAGGTACTGCATACCTTACTTTTGTTTTATAACAAGCAGCTAATGTTACAGCTGTTACGCTAAATCCAAAATACTTTAGGAAATCACGACGATTAGAGTTTAATTCAAACCCGTCTTCTGATAATACTTCCTCTAAGGGCAATGCTTCGTTAAACTCATTCTTTTGAGCCGAAATAAAATTCGGATCTCTGTTTAACTCCTCTTCGCCTTTCCAATATTTTATATTATTTGACATGATTAGTTTTTTTCTTTTTTGATTAATAATGACATTTTGAACACTCTAAACCACCATTCATTGCTGGAGTGATTTTTACCTTGCCATCTGGGCCATAGTATTGACTATGGTTTTGATTTGCTTTTAAATCTTTTTGAGCTTTGCTATGTAAAGCCAAGTAGTAGTTATTGTTTGCCGCATCTACACCTGTATTTCTGTGACAATCAATACACCAACCCATTTGTAGAGTGTTCCACTGTTGAACAACTTCCATTTTTTCAACTGGACCATGACAAGTTTGACATTGCAATTTTCCTACCTTCACGTGTTGTGAGTGGTTGAAATATGCATGGTCTGGTAGGTTGTGAATACGCACCCAACGAACTGGATTAGGATTCTTACCATACTCTTCTCCTGGTTTAGCTTCAGGGTTATAATCTAATGCTTTGTAAATCTTTTTGATTTCTGGAGAAATTTCGCCATTGTATTTGTCTGTCAACTGAACTCCTTTATGGCAATTCATACAAGTGTTTAATGCAGGAATACTTGCACTTTTACTTTCTTCTACTGTTGAGTGACAATATTTACAATCTAATTTCATGTCGCCAGCGTGCAATTT
>JACCDK010373291.1_pt1 | contig 15386 bp, 7 predicted proteins | sample 7445871 | NCBI WGS metagenome assembly JACCDK01 (sample SAMN15323436, study PRJNA562643) | freshwater metagenome | isolation source: river surface water | place: USA:Blue River Watershed | collected 2017-08-15 | reverse complement strand
TGCATGAAACCTGGTTTAATGCAGAAGAAAACAAGAACAAATATAAAGCATCATTTAGAGAGCAAATCAACCAGATTAGGAATTACAAATAAAGACATTATTGTAAATCTTTACTTTTTCACAAAACTTAAAGTAATCGGTTTAAGTCGATTTTTGAAGGCACTTCCCTCACATAAGGATATATATAGAAGATGATTTATAACGCTAGTTAACCTATAGAAAAACTATAAGTTAATTACCCCTTCCTTTTGTGCAAGTTTAAATAATTGTATTGAGTCGTCAACCCCAACTTTCTTGAAAATTTGTTTCTTTATGGTAGAAACCGTGTTTGACTTAATATTTAGCTCAGAAGCAATATTGCTTGTTTTAAATCCATCTATTATGAGTAAAGCAACTTCGGATTGTCGACTTGTAAGCTTAGAGAAAAGCAAAGAAGTGTTTTCTTTTTTCATGATAAAACCTATTTATAGCTTAATAAGCTTGAATTTATTTTTTATTCTATTATCCTCAGTAGAAACCGATAAAATATAAACACCCGATGTAAGTTGACTTGTTTGCAATTGTGTGCCAGAAACAACCCCCTTTTGCTGAAAAACAATCATGCCAGTATAGATATTAAGGATGTCCACATTGACTTTTCGATATGTATTCAATAAAAAATCAAAATTTAAATTATTGACAAACGGATTTGGAGTAACCTTTATAAATTGATTATTTTCAAGGTTAATAATATCCGTTAATAAATAAAAATAATTAACACTCATTAGACTTGAACAGCCATCTTCAATAACCTTTACAGAATAATTTGCTGTGTTCAAAGGCTTGATAGATTGTGTTGTGTCAGAAGTTAAAGCGCCTTCTTTATACCATTTATTACCATATTTAACATTAGACACTAACTGATTAGACGCATCTCTAGAAATAATTGGCGTAGTAGGCCTTGGAGATTTAACTAAAATAAATGGATTAGAATAATTGTAGCATTTTAATGCGCTTTTCCGCATTAATCTTACCGTATCAGCAGATGAAAAGAATTTTACCGAAGAATTACTTGAATCAATTTTATTCCCATAAACCCACCAATAGATATCACCTTGAACCTTATTTGAAATAGACAACCTAAGAGAGTCTCCATCACAGAATGTACCATTTGTCTCATTTATGACCGGCTTAGCCAGGACAGAGTTATCACTGCAAACGGTATAATCCCTTGAATGAATAACCTCTACATTAAAAACAGAAATATTTTTTTCATCTTCAGATAAAACTTCAAAAGAAACTGAATTAGTGAGATCCACTTTTGTTATATCAGAGTTTATCAAGGATTGATTGTAATACAAATTTGCGCCTTGACTTAACGTAAACTGAGGTATTAGCGTAGATTTAGAAACATCAAAAGGTATGTAATAAATATTATTTACCCTTCCTGTTGCTAAATCTGTTTGAACTTTAGTAGAATCAATTTTTGTATTAAAAAAACTAAATGAAGTTAACCTTGTTTCTGTATTTAGGGCCTTTGTTGAAATCACGTAAGATTGATAGGCCGATCCAATATGTTCATTTATTTTAAATACTAGTTTGTTTATTGCATTATATGTAGTGCCAGCATTACTATCAAATAATTTAAATGTGATTGAATCCCCTTGTGTATTTGAAAAAATTGTTAAATAGGTAAGGTGTTTTTTTAAGGACGGAATATATACTGGCTTTGCAACACCTCTGCATTCATTTCCTACAAATGCCGCAACCATATCATTTGGGCCAATCAACATCTTTCCATTGACAGAAAGTTTACAAATCAATGTTTGTGTTTGTTGAAATGCCCCCTCGTTTACAGTCCAATTCGGTGTTTGACTGTAAACAAGGGAGAATTTAATAGATAATATAAGTAATGCTATTTTTTTAATCATACTTATAGCTTAATAACAACTTTAGTATAAATACGATCTCCTACTTCTAGTTTGAAAACAAAATAATTTCCTTTTAAAGCACTATTTGCTTGATAGGTATAACTGTTAAATCCTTTTGTTACATTTATTTTTCTTACTTCTAGTAGCCTGGACTGATCATCGTAAATATACAAATTAGCAGCACCTCTTATGTCCGAAGAAAACTCCAGTTTTAAGGATGTAACAAATGGGTTAGGGAATGCCACCAATTCATTACTTGTTTTCTTTGGAAGATTAAATTGATAAGGATTTTCAAGTGTTCCAAGCATTGAGTTTGATGCAAATTGAATAACCCCAGCCGCATTAACTTTAGAATTGCCTTTGAACAAATCTGCTTTCACATAAATTGTCGAATCGCTATACAATGTTGCAAAAACAAACTTTTGATTATTAATAACTACCTGTTGTGTTTGACCAACCACTTGACCTGTTTCCTCATTATATAAAGTAACTGAATCAAATTCATTTGGAATTTGTGCTACAATATTCATTGTTTCTGCATATTTAGTTAAATCAGGATTTAACTTGACTTTATTTAAATCACTAATTAGAGAAGGTTGCAATGAACCAGTCATTAAACCGCTTGAATATTGATTATTTGATGCACTTACACTTATAATATCATTAATACTATTTGTAATTAAGCCTGAACTAGATTGATTATTATTCGCATAAATTGGATATGTGAAATTTTGCTTTTTAGCCGTCTTAATCATATAGCCTTCACCTATAAACATGGTCGTTAAATTACCTTTCCATGATCTAGAAACTCTATCATAAATAGCAAACTGAGATTGGGATTTAACAATATCCCCATTCTGTGCATCCAAATTTGCCAACGCTTCATTAATTGGCAGGTTACGATTTGGTATATAAGGTAAACCTGTCCAAACAGTATCCAAAGCAAATATTTGATTACTAATATTAAGTGGCGAACCAGTTGCTAAAACTTGTTGTGAAATTGCAAATTTGGTTTTATACATCTTGAGTGCACTTAAACCTCCATTTAAAGAAATAGTACCTGCCCAACCAGTTTGACCAACACCAGGTGACACATTATAAACATCAAACATAGCTGGAGAAGTTGATTTTATTACATCCCCTTGTGTGGATTTAGTATACTTAAAGAAGGTGTTTAGATCTCTAAATGAAGAATCTTCTAAATTAAATGAAACCCATGTCCAACCTTTATTCAATGATAAGATTTGTGTCTCATATCCAGAGTTTGCAAAAATGGATGGTTGAGCATAATTACCTAGTGTAATATTAGGCTGGAATTGTAATGTATTTGCATTATTTATTGATGCCGCTTTAAGCCTGCCAGCAGAAGCATCCCAAATTTTAAATGTAATTGGTTCACCTGCTCCATCTGAAGATCCATAAATTGTTATTAATGCGAAATATTCATCCAACTTGTCGTCATATACTATTGGAGCAATACCTCTGACAGAATCCATACTATAGGCTACTATCTTATCATATGTATCCTTGCTCAATTCTCCATCAAGTCTAATTTTTCCGATTATATTCATATTTTCCTCAAACACCAATGGATTGAAATTCCAGTTTGGCTCCGACTTTAAGACTCTAAGATTAACTTGTATTCTCTCGACATAAGAATAATTAGAACTTAACTTGATCTGATCAAAATAGGTGCCAGCAGACAAAGTTGTATCGATGGTAAAATTCAATTTAACTTGACTATTTGGTGCAATTGTACCAGATCTTGACTCTAGTTTTAACCAAGATGGTGTAGATAATGTATAGTTCTCTATGTTCCCTCCCACATTTGCAATTACCAACTGGTAAGTTCCTGTCTTTTTCTCATCCAAAACCAAGTTCATATTATTGTTATAGCCTTCGACAAACCACTTTAGTGGGTTTTTTGTTATATATGCAGTCCAAGTTATAGGCGATTCTTGTCTATTGTCAGAAAGATCATACATATTGGCAACAGTGATATATGCAATCTTCTTTTCAACACTTGCCCAATCTGTAATTTGAGGATTGATTATCATTTCATCCCCATTTATAATGGCATTTGTAACCATTCTTTCCGTATTTCTAATTGGTTTAATTGGAGGCGTGACATTAGAATAAGCCAAAACGCTATTAGAAGATAAAACTGCATAATCACTGACTTTTGTTCTAAAATCTAAAGGAATAAAATACTTAGGTCCATTATTATTATTTTGCTCCGGCTGATTTAAAGGTGCATAAAATATTAAACCCGAAGTATTAAAGTCCTGCTCATAAAACCTGTCTTCTTCAATTTGATTTGCTTGTTTAGCTAAATTCCAAATTTGAACATCATCAAGCTGGCCTGTAAAAAGGTTGTCTACAGATACTTGATTAGAAGGTGAAATCTGACCTCTACCTCCAACAAAAACTGTACTTCCTGAGAAACCTCCTAAACCTTGGATTGGATAGTTCTGTGATTGAACACCATCAACATACATACTTAAATTGCCTTTTCTTTTTAAAACAACCGCAACATGATGCCACTTGCCATCTGTCAATTTCTGAGAACCAAATGAATATGAATTATTCTCTGCTTTTAAAGATAAAGTACCATTAGCATCTAAATCAAAAGCCCATTTATTTCTATAACCGCTTGTGGTTAAAGGATCTGTAGTATCTCCTTTACCATTAGATAGCAATGTTGCAGGTCCAACTCTATCGCTCTTCATCCAAAATGCAATCGTACCATCCATAGTCGAAGAGAAAATAGATTTGGATGCATTAGTAAATGATAAATAATTAGACCCATTAAAAATGTATGACTGTGTATTTGGATAAATATCCCAATTAACATTATCTAAGGTGATATGTTTAAACCTAGCTGCATCTTTAGCTAAATTTCCATTCCCCTCATTCATTGGCCAATAACCCATTAAGCCATCTTCATTACCAACAAGTGAAACATTCATATTTGCCACAGAAGATTCTCTTGAAACTTCTGTATTCCAAATTCTTAATTCATGTAATTTCCCCACAAATGCAGTTCCACCAAGATCAATTTGAGCATTATTATCAATTAATAAATTTGATCTAATCAATGCAGTTTTTGCAATTCTGTCGTCTTCAATAATACTAAATCTACCAGTTGAACTGTTATAAGAAGTTGTATAATGATGATAAGCACCATCTGAAGAGATGTCTGCAGTAATTGATTGCCCTCCAACATTAAAGGTTAATGTATTTCTTGTTGTGGAGATACTAAAGCCATTTTGTTGAGCAATAACATTCGCATTAGAAGATGTTTCATTTTTCATCCAAAACTCGATACTTAAATTACCCGATTTTAAATAAGGCATTTGAATATTCGCTTTCGAACTTGTACCTGTAAATGATAAAGCAGATTCATGCGCAACAGGTAATTGATTTTTTTGCACTAAGAAATCTACTCTTGTCAAAGTACCGTTTGTTTTAACTGGCTCACTAAATCTTAATTTAAGATCATCGCCAATCGATAGAATACCATCTGTTGGAGATGGAGTACCAAATAACAATGGTGCATTTAAATCTACCTTACCTGGTATTGGTGACGACTCGTATATTGTTCCATTTGCACAATAGCTCACAGCTCTGATCTCATAACTACCATCCGCTAAACCTAAAGAAGCAACATTAAAGCCATAGCTTATTTCATTGCCACTAATTATTTCAATATTAGCTGCGTCTGAGCCAGCAGCAACCATTGAATTTTTTTCCGTTTGATTCGCTACATAACTTTTTAGTAAAGTCCAACTTGGCGAACCTTGCATTCTATATTGTAATGCCATATTTTTAAACCCATTATAACTAGTGTTATATCCATTCAATACAACTCCCAGCGGAACGGTATTACCATTACTATATGAAGTAGTAGCATTCATTACCCAATTATTATTAGGTCTAGCTATATCAACCTTGGTACAGGATTCAATAAACTCAACAGAGATAAATATAGATTTACTAATATTTCCATCACACGCAGATTCAAAAACAATTTCTAAACTATCATACCTAAATACATCTGCCCTGCCCTTTTCTACAAAAATGGTATAGGTTGCAGGCGATGTTCCACTTAATGAAATGGGTATTCCATTAGGATCCACGCTTAATCTTGCACCATTAGGATTACTATTAGGATTAACCCTTAATTTAAAACTAGATGAGGCTGGCTCTAATGACGATAAATTCATCATTGTAAATGTAAATGCTGCTTTCCCAGTTTCAGGTACTCCAGAAATAGACGATTTATTTACAGTAAAGTCTGGAACTTCTAAAGCTAGACTACCTTTTGACAACTCTACTCTATCATCTTCAAAATCATCATCTAATAAATTAATAGATAGTGTATCATAATTATTCGCTAAATAATTATTAACCATTGACTCTTTAAAGAAATGAGATTTTTCACCTAATTCAACAGGGCATGATGAAGCTCCACCTTGTGTGACAAAGATAGGGCCATTACCATCAAATGAATTTAAGATGTCTACACTCAATACATTACCTGGATCATTGTCTGCTAATGAATAAGAAATAGTCTGCGTCTTTTCAGCACCTTCTTCCTGACTATATTCATATCCTAAAGTGTTTTCATTTTCTATTTTAATTGTAAAACCAGATCCTCCAACATTAAATCCAGATTCCATCACTAAACCAATAGCAAGGCTTAAACTAAATTCAGTAGTCCAATTAGTTGCACTCGCTACTGTTGCAGTTCCAGCATAAGAACCAGCTTTAGCATCAATACTAATATTTTTAAAGTATTCTTCATTTAAAATGGTTTGTAAATACGAACCAGCTTTAGTCAATACACCACCAATGGTGTAATTTGCTAGAATAGCGTCTTTAATCGAATTCTTTAAGTCGTTTTTGTATTTATACGCATAATATTTCTGCGCCTCATTTCTTAATATTGCTTGTTTCCAAAGCTTAATAGAACTTTGATAAGTTGTAATTGGCTTCAAATTAGTCATATTAGCGGTATCCCCTCTTTGCATTCTATCTACAATATTTTCATAGAATGGCAACAATGTATTTAATACATAATCCTGACTATATACAAAGGTAGTAGGAGCGCCTTCTGGTGTAAATGAAACAGCTTTAGTTTTTGATATGTACTTTACACCATCAGTAGTAGTTATTGGAATAGACACCAATGAATTACTAGCATATTTTTGCATTGAACTTGGCGCGATATTATCATACAAACCAAAATAATAGTTGTTTGATTTTCCAATATATAAATCACCTGCTGCACCTGTAACATCCGCGGCAGAACTAGTTGAAATAGATTGACCGAAACTATATGTGGTAGTTACATCTTTCCCATTTTTTGAACTAATACTACCTTTTAATCTTGTTCCATATTCATTTTCTGCAGCTGTTTCAATTGCTGGCCCAAGAATACTACCCCCAATCAACATTTTAACACCCATGTCAACTACAATATCCATTTGTGTTTCACTTGATATAACACCAGCATTTGATTGTTTTATAGAAACAGTTGAACCTTTTTCAATTGTAGCAGAACTTCCTGAACCTGGAGGGTCCCTTAAAATGATATCTACTAAATCTGGCCCCGCAGTGATTACCCCTTGCGATCCATCAGAAGCCCCTCCTAATATAATACCAGTAGTTTTAAAACCGGTAATTGGATAATCAATACCATTATTTCTATAAGTTGCTGTCATAGATCTCTGGAAATTGGTTCCGACATCTGTATTAGCTAATCCAGCTTTGAATGTATAATAAACAATACTTGCATTCAAAGAGTCTTCTTCTTTTGACTCAGAATTTGGTAAAGCTAAATTATTAGTAATTATAAAACTGCCATCTTTAGCTGGCACCATAGATAATTGTTGGCCTGATGGCTTTTCATAATTATAATATCTTTCTTGCTTTTGGAATTTGATTTTATAAGTATTCAGCTGTGTATACAATGGTGTTTGGTTAGCTGCTAATCTAAATGTGGTATCTCCAATTTTAAATGTTGAATCTGTAAATTGCTCTAAAACAGCAACTTCAGGTAGTGATACATAAATAAAATCTTTTTGATAATTATAAGGCAATGATCTTGCCAAAGTATCCATTACACCATCACTATTTGGATAGGTGAATTTAGAGATGGTAGGATAAGAAATGTTTGAGAAATTTAAAATTTCATTTTGAGTCAAAAATCTCCTTTTGGCATCTGTATTTTGGGATGCGATATAAACATCATTCCTATTTAATTCATAGGTTAGAGGCAATAGATTCACCCTATATTCACCCGTTGCTGTATTTGTGTTAAATACAGTTTTATATTGATCTGTAATACTTGAAACGCCTGGCTGTCTATACCCCAAAGTAATTTGAGCTGTACCAATATTATTTACCGAAGACATAACAGCTTGTTCTACAGGATTTGTGCCTGGAATATTTACTAATGCTGCCCCATTGTATCCAAAGCCGATGGGTTTTGCAGATTCTACTTTTCCTCCAACTACCCTTCCAACCACCGTTACTTTAGTATTGTCAATAAATACTCTTTCTTCATCCTGGTCTTGGAAGAATTCAGCATAAGTATCTGTATAATTATAAGTATTAGTTGCAATATCTAAAACAGAATCTCTTGCCGGGAATCTTCCATTGTAGCTAAAGCTATGATTATTACTTTTAACAGTAATTGAATGATTTCCTATCGGCACTTTAATAGAGAAACGTCCATTGGCATCTGAGACAACTGGATTATTATTTCCATCAACAACAATATTGTTATCTATATAAACATATGCGCCCACCAAAGGAATAGGTGCATATCTTTTTAATTTAACAATTCTATTGGCATTATCTCCAGTACCATATTCTCCCCAATATTCGCCTTTTGGATATTTCACACCTCCAATAACATATGCGTTGTATGCCTCATTATCTCTAATATCCCCTGTAACATCATCTGAAGATGGACCCGCAGGAAACACACCTCTACTATCATATAAAACTCTTCCTTTAAATGTAAAAGAAGACTCGTCAGTAAAATTAACTCTGTTAACCACACTTGCTGAAGAACCAATAAACAAAGTTTCTTGCTTAGGATTAAACTTATGTACACCAAGTGAAGGAGTCAATTTAAACAATTCCCCACTACCTGTATATGGAATAGCAGAGATAGAATAGTTTCCATTCACATCTGAAACACCTAGAATACCCAATTGATCTGAATTAGGAACTAGTACATTCCACCAATTTGAAGTTGAACCTGATGTTCTTGTTAATAATCCGTCGTTGCCATTGTACACAGAACCTTTAAATGACATGTCATATACATTAGAGCCTCCAGCTTCATTAAATCTTAAATATAATTTTAATGAATTTTCATCTCCTCTTAAATATCTTTTATAGGTTGTCCTTATTTCCTCTGTTGTCAATGCTTTAGCCCAAATTCTAGCATCATCAAAATAACTTGCAACCCCTCCCCCCATTTTTACAGAAGTCCATTCAATACCATTTCCATTGGAATTTGTATTTATAGGAATATTTGAAAGACCCGAAGTGCCAAGTGTTGCAGCATTAGGAGTAAGCAAGCCATTCATATAAGTCAAATAAGTATTTGTAATTGGCCTACCATTGATATATAGTTCTGGAATTTTATCGTCTTTTAATATAAATGAAAGATGTATGAATCTATTGATGTTATCAATTACTTTTTCATAGGTGTCATCCCCTCTATTGTTTAACCTACCTGTAGGTAGGTAACCTGTCATTGAAAAAGTCGCACTTCCCACATTGACAGTTAAAGTATTTCCATTATTAGCAAATTCTGCTGTTGCATTTATTTCATCTCCAGAGTTACTTATCAATTTAAATAAATTCACATTTCCTGAACTTGCTGCATTAGCATAATTCAACCATAACTGAATTGTTATTGAATCTTTTAATCCTGACTTGAATTTTGGCACCCATATATTACCATCACTTGGCACAACAATTGAATTTCCAAACTGTGTGGTACCTCCTTCAGCAACGGCTGCAACCACAACATCTTTTACTGGATTCCCCCCTATAAATGATATATTACCAGATACAATGCCAGTTGGATTTCGATAACCAACACCCGTGATAAATGTATTATACTCAGACTCAGCATCGCTGTCTCTAATTGGCGAAGCACTACCAATAGCTCTTAGTTTATAGCGATACAATTTTCCACCCTCTGCAGTTAAATCCGTAAATGAATTGTCTGTTTTTGAAATAGTTTTAATTGGATCCCCCCACACTGGGTTTGCAGAACTTAAATCTTCAGTTCTATAAACCAAAAAATTGGTTACGATACTTTCATTATTCAAAACCCTCCAGTTTAATTCTACCCTATCAGCAAAATATCCTTTAGAAATAGTAAAATAGTCGTTAGCAAAAGTTTTATTGATAAACAACTCTCCCCAAGGAAAACCAATATCAAATGTTCTACTTGTTGTATAGGTATAAGTACCAGAAGAACCGGAATAGGTATTTGAGGACAAATTTGCGGTCACCCCTAATAATGGTGCACCTATTTGATACGTCAAATATTTAACGGTTGAAAATTCTGTTGTACCAGTATATTTTCCAGCAGCAGCACCTATCGTCAACCTTACACCAGGTGTTGTAGTTTGGGCAGATGCATTTATAAAAAATACAATAGCAGATATAATGAGGGTTAGTTTTCTCATGAAAAGGAATTAAAAAATTAAAAACCTAGATGAATAGATCAGAGCAATTCTTAGATTAAGGTTTGGAATTAGATTTTAATAATATAATTCACACCATAGTTAGCAGGTCTATTTTCAGTAGTGCCGTTTGTATTATTATTCGTAGTACCGCTAACTGTAACCGTATGATTATGAGATCCACTAGCGGTTGTACCATATGGGGCATCATCATTTCCACCTGAAGGATTTTCTACAGAAGTTCTTAATGCAACACGACTAACTGATGATGAAGTTGATCCTCCTTGATAAGCATAAATTTCATGTCCATGATCACCAGTAGTGCTAGTTGTTGCTTGACTTGAAGTAAAATCATGCAAGTGATTCTTAACAGCGTCTAATTGTCTTTCTCTTAAATTAGGGCCAACAAATCCTGTATAATTTGTTACAGTATTAGTACCCGCACCTCTAACAAACATTCCTCTTAAATCTGGAACAGTTGTTGCATTACCTAATATTGTTTTTAATGCATCATATTCAACTGTATTAGGAATGCTTCGGCCATCACATAACATCCATCCTGCTGGTGCAGAAGAGCCAACATAAGGCATGATAGAACCGGTAGGGACACCATTTTGAGCATGTAAAGCATATGGAACCGCCATTAATTTCTCTTGTGCAAAAGTTACACCGCCTGATGAAATTTTAATCCATGCTTCTGTATTTGTAATTTTTACGAAATCAGAACTTGCGATATCAACTACATAAGCAAAAACACCAAAGGCGTCTGTATTTACTGTTCCTGTTCTAGTTAAAATATTAACTGCTGTATTCGATGAATTAATATAGTACAATTCGGCAGAAATCGAGATGGATGAATTGGCTACAGCATTATTTGATGAGTTTCTAGCAATACCTTGAACGCTGATTGCAGTGGAAGTTACATTGGCCTGGGCAAACGCAACATAAGTAGAAGTTAAAAAAAATAAGCTTAAAAAAAGTCTTTTCATGGGTTTTGTATTTTGAGATCAAATCAAAACCAAAAAATGTAAATCAGTTCTAAAAGTGTAGAATTTTTTCCATATTTTCTCATACTGAATGATAATATATTATATATTTATTAATGTATAAATCATTTATTTTAAAATTTTTAAATAAATAAAGCCTGTTTTTATTTATCTTTTATATAAGAATTAAAATTGTCTAATTATAGATAATAATTTTTTATCTAAATTTGAACAATATGAAGAATTTTAGAATAATCTTTATTGCTTTAGCTTTTCTAGCACAGGCCAATCAAACATTTGGGCAGCAGTCTAGAAATTTTGAAATTATTGACGTCAGAACAGATAGAACATATTATAACTTATTACAATATAATAATAAGTTATATATTGGAACAAGCCAAGGCACAATTATAATAGACAGTAAGGAGGCACAGGAAGAAGTTGATCCAAAAACAAGCGGGTATATTAGTATTGTAGATGGTAAGTTAAAAGGTAACAGTACCTATTTTGGACATATTATACTGGAAGATGAAAATATCTATAATAACTTACTACCAGATGCTTATAAGACCTTAATTAGTAGACAAAACAAGTATAATGGGAAACTATATATTATAAATAGCGGCAAACTCTTTTTATTCAAAGAGAACAACTTCACTATTACCAATGATAGTTTAAGCATAAGAAGTATCACAAAAAACTACATTGGCAGTTACACAGGAATTTTCAAAAATGGTAATAAAATAAAATTTCCGGAATACACTGATGGGTATATTAGAGAAATTGAAAATGAAACCTTTATATGTTATGAAGGCTTGTTTAGAGATAGTAGTGGCATTACTTCTACCTATGCAAATTCAAAAAAGGAAACAGTTATTGCAGGAAAAAATTTAGGTTTTGCAAGAGACATACAAAAAGTAGAAAATGGCTACTATGCTTTAGTAACAATAAAAGGTATTTATTTAGTTAATTTTTCTTTGAATACAATCGAACCAATCATAGAGGAATCGAAAACCTTGGACCAGTTTAGTATATTTAAAATTGACCATAGTGATAAAAATTCAACAAGAATATTTTACACTTTTCAAAACAAGCTTTACTATTATGTAATACAAACAAAGGAAAATAATGTACTACTGGACACAAAGCATAATACTGCTATAAAACAAAGCTTTTTTCCAAATACCATTGATAAAATCTATGTTTTATTTGAAGACAAATTAAGCTTATTCACCCTCGATCAGCAATCAAATACCTATAGCGAAGATGTTTTAATTGGAGGATTGGTTTTTTCTCATAATATGTTATTAAACAAAGAAAAAATATTCGTTAGCTCTAATGTTGGTCTTCATATGTTTGATTTGAAAAAAAATAAATCCTACCTAAACCTTATACCTGTTGAAATTAATAATCGTTCATTAAGTATCGTCAATGATACCTTGAAATTTGGCACATTAAATGGCATCTATAATCTAACAGATGCCAATATTGAAAGTTTAACTAGTGAAGCCGATGATAAATCACTTAATAAAAAAGATGATAATAACATTACAAATGTGAATTACCTTGTATTAATAGGTATAATTATGATACTGAGTATTACAATTATATTTATGGTTGTGATACTTAGAAAATCAAAAGCCAAACATATTATTGAGAAAGATATTGAAGCAGAAAACTATGGGGAAGCAACTAAAGATAATATCATTTATTTCATACAAGAAAACATCACCACAGTCACTATACAATCTATTAGAGACCAGTTTAATCTAACTCCCATTATGCTATACGAAATACTTGGCAATGACAAACCAGGTGAAATAATCAGAAACTACAGAATGGAACTTGTAAGAAAATATAGAAGGATTAAACTTTCTGAAGAAGAGATTGCACAGAAAACAGGGTTTTCAATTTCTTACTTAAAGAAAATATACTAGTTCTAACTTTCTTAAATGAAGTAAACCGTTTTGACAAGATTTCAGGAGGTGTTTTCATTAATTATAAGAAAAGCCAATTTAAAATTAATAAGCCTCTTACCATTTTTATTTTTTAGCTACTTTTAACTTTTTTGCAACGCTATCATAATATTCCTGCGTTACTTTATCTGTCCATATAGTTGGCTTTGACCCGTCATATAGTGCTAAATAGGTGATTTGATTTTCTTTGCTAGCTGTGTGCCAATGCTCTAAATCTTTAGCGCATCTAACGATATCTCCTTTTTTTATAACAATTGCGTCTTTCCCTTTTTCTTGATAATAACCTTCGCCTTCAATAACAATAAGCACTTGAGGTGTTGAATGTTTATGCCAATCTAGCGTGGAGTTTTTTCTAAAAGTTGCTTTAGTGATATTATAATTGATTTCACTATCCCCTTGAAATACACCACTTAAAAATGCTTCACCTATATAATGTGTATTAGGTGCTTTTGGACCATCTTGTAAAAAAGATGTAACGGAATATTGCGCGTTTTGTGCAAAACCAATAAATGGTGCAAAAACAAGTAAAAAAAGTGTGATTTTTTTCATTTTAAATATTTTGATAAAATTATAATAAAAGAAGATGGGTGTATTATATAGTTTACTGATATTTCTACCATTATCACTGATTTTAACAATGGGAACCAATTAGTCATGGCATTATTAGTAAATTTGAAGAGAATTATCAATAAATGGAAAAGATATACGCAATCAATAATATAAGTGATTATAATAAGGACAATAATACAAAGACCTTAAATCCATTGGTATCCATCATCGATTACTCAAATGCCGAGATGAGAGATTGGGGAAATGTTAGTTCAATTAAATTTCAGTATGGCATGTACTGTATTTTCTTAAAAGATGTAAAATGTGGAGATATGAAATACGGTCGTAATTATTACGACTACCAGGCTGGCACACTTGCATTTTTTGCACCAGGTCAAGTAATGACAATGGACAAACCCGCTGAACCATATCAACCAGCAGGATTTGGATTGGTTTTTCATTCCGATTTTTTATTAGGCACTTCACTTGGTAAACATATCAGCAATTATAAATTTTTTGATTATGAAACAAATGAAGCATTGCACCTGTCTGATGATGAAAGAAAATTGATACTAGACTCTTTCTCTAAAATTGAATTTGAATTAAAACAGCCTATAGACAAACACAGTAAAAAGCTAATCGCATCAAATATAGAATTGTTCTTAGACTATTGTCAAAGATTCTATGATAGACAATTTATAACAAGAGAAAATGTTAGCAAGGGTATACTTGAGAAATTTGAAACTTTATTAAATACCTATTTCAATTCTGAAAAACCTAGTATCATTGGATTACCCTCCGTTGCAACATGCGCAAATGAATTAAACTTGTCGGCAAATTATTTCGGGGATCTAATTAAAAAATCAACCGGAAAAACTGCTCAAGAATATATCCATGCTAAAATAATTGAGGTAGCTAAAAGCAAATTATTTGATACAAATAAAAATGTAAATCAAATTGCAAATGAATTAGGATTTAAATACCCACAACACTTTACTAGGTTCTTCAAACAACAGGTAGGCAATACGCCTAAGGAGTATCAGCAATTGAATTAATGTTGCCAATTACTGCCATAATGGGATTGCCAATGCTGCGCATTGTCATCCTCGTAGGTTCGCCTTACCCAAAGCCTTACAAACAACAAACTTCGTTTGCTGTTTGGCTTTTTTCGTTCTCGTCAGCTTACACAAGCGAGCTTGTGACGCTGCCTTAAACGAAAAAAGCCTCTCAACTTTGTTGAGAGGC
>JACCDK010632852.1_pt1 | contig 15387 bp, 10 predicted proteins | sample 7445871 | NCBI WGS metagenome assembly JACCDK01 (sample SAMN15323436, study PRJNA562643) | freshwater metagenome | isolation source: river surface water | place: USA:Blue River Watershed | collected 2017-08-15 | reverse complement strand
GTACCAGACTTTGGATTAGGCATAAGTCCACGTGGACCTAACACACGACCTAAGCGACCTAGTTTTGCCATCACAGTAGGCATAGTGATAATCACATCGATGTCGGTCCAACCGCCTTCGATTTTTGAGATATAATCATCTAATCCTACGTGATCCGCACCAGCAGCTTTTGCTTCTTCTGCCTTATCAGGCGTACAAAGTACTAAAACGCGAACGTCTTTACCAGTACCATGTGGAAGAGCAACAACGCCACGAACCATTTGGTCTGCTTTACGAGGGTCTACACCTAAGCGAACATCTATGTCCACAGAGGCATCGAATTTTGTATAAGAAATTTCTTTCAAAATTTCAGCGGCCTTATCAAGCGAGTACGCCTGAGTCGGGTCGTATTTTGAAAGAGCATCCTTTTGTTTCTTCGTAAGTTTTGCCATTACCTTTAATTAATTTTGGTTTAATTTCCGATTCAAATCAGAATGGTTTTTCACCGGAAACAGTAATACCCATTGATCTCGCCGTACCAGCAATCATACTCATTGCTGCTTCGATTGTAAAACAGTTTAAATCTGGCATCTTAGTCTCAGCGATTACTTTCACTTGATCCCAAGTAACTGAACCCACTTTTTTCAAGTTGGGTTGAGCTGAACCAGTTTTTACCTTCGCTGCTTCCAATAATAAAATAGGAGCAGGAGGAGTTTTTACAACGAACTCAAACGATTTGTCTGCGTAATAGGTGATTAAAACAGGCAACACAACGCCTTGTTTATCTTGGGTTCTCGCATTGAATTGCTTACAGAACTCCATGATGTTCAAACCTTTGGAACCTAATGCAGGACCGATGGGCGGTGAAGGATTGGCTTGGCCACCTTTGCACTGTAGCTTTACGTAACCAGCTATTTCTTTTGCCATATTAAAACATCGTTTTTAAGTTAATTTTGGAAGTTATCTGCCAATAAGGGTGGAAGCTTCCTTATCTGATTTCTTCCGATTTGGGATTCTTGGTGTAACATTTCCTTTTTTCCCTGTTCTACAAAAGCAGAACACCGCTTTTTAAAACGGACTGCGAAATTAGGAGAAAGATTTTATAATTCCAAATGATAAACTAAAAAACAATTAAAGTGACTAGAGAAACTAAGTTACTAAAGTTATTTATTATTGATTTATTAATCAAAGATTCACTTTAGGGACTTTATTCACTAAGTTTCTTAGTTTCTTGTATTTATAAATTATTCTTCCTATTTTTGCACCCCAAATAAAATTTTTATTCATTTTAAATTCAATAAGTTAGCCCGGCTTGTTGATGTATCAAGGGCAAAACAAATTATGTCAAAAACTCCAAAAGATTTCAACTGGGAAGAAGTTGAAGGAAAAGGTTTCGGCGGAAACTATTCTGCATCTCAAATTGCAGAAATGGAAGCAGCTATCGAAGCGACTTTGAATGCTGTAACTGAAAAAGAAGTTGTTACTGGTATTGTTGTAAGCAAAACAGATCGTGAAGTAATCGTTAACATCGGTTTCAAATCAGATGGTTTAGTTTCTGCTTCAGAATTCCGTGATATGCCGGACTTAAAAGCTGGTGATGAGGTTGAGGTGTACATTGAAAATCAAGAAGATTCCAATGGACAATTAATCCTTTCTCGCAAACTAGCAAAAGTGATGGGAGCTTGGACCAAAATCGAAAAGGCTTTGGAAGAAGATACCATCATCAATGGTTTCGTAAAGCGTCGTACAAAAGGTGGTTTGATCGTCGATATTTTCGGTATTGAAGCATTCTTACCTGGTTCACAAATTGACGTGAAGCCTATCCGTGATTTCGATATTTTTGTAGGTAAAAATATGGAAGTTAAAGTGGTTAAGATCAATCACACAAATGATAACGTTGTTGTTTCTCACAAGGTTTTAATTGAGAAAGATCTTGAAGCACAACGCCAAACTATCTTAACAAACTTAGACAAAGGTCAAGTATTAGAAGGTGTCATCAAGAACATGACAAATTTCGGTGTATTCATCGATTTAGGTGGTGTTGATGGTTTATTACATATTACAGATATTTCATGGGGCCGTATCAACCACCCTCAGGAGGTATTGAAATTGGATCAAAAAATCCAAGTGGTTGTTTTAGATTTCGATGAAAACAAAAAGCGTATCTCTTTAGGTATGAAGCAATTGCAAGCTCATCCTTGGGATGCTTTAGCAGCTGATGTAGAAGTTGGGTCTAAAGTAAAAGGTAAAATTGTAAATGTTGCTGATTACGGTGCATTCCTAGAAGTATTACCAGGTGTTGAAGGTTTAATCCACGTATCTGAAATGTCTTGGTCGCAGCATTTGAGAAATCCACAAGATTTCTTGAAAGTTGGTGATGAAATGGAAGCAGTTGTATTAACATTGGATCGTGCAGAGCGTAAAATGTCTTTAGGTGTGAAGCAATTAGCAGAAGACCCTTGGACTAAAAACGATTTGTTAAAGAAATATGCTGTTGGAAGCAAACACAAAGGAACTGTACGTAACCTAACTAACTTCGGTTTATTCCTTGAGTTAGAAGAAGGTATCGATGGTTTAGTTCACGTATCTGATTTATCTTGGACAAAGAAAATCAAGCATCCATCTGAATTTGTTAAAGTAGGTGATAGCCTTGATGTAATCGTTATTGAATTAGACGCAGAGAATCGTCGTTTGGCTTTAGGACATAAGCAATTAGAAGAGAATCCTTGGGATACTTTCGAAAGTGTTTTCACTATAGGTTCTACACACAAAGCGACTATCGTTTCCAAAAATGATAAATTAGCCACTTTAGAGTTACCATATGGTATCGAAGGTTTAGCTGCATTCAAACAACTGGTAAAAGAGGACGGATCAACTGCAGAAGTTGGTGAGACCTTGGATTTCGTTGTAACTGAATTCCAAAAAGATGATCGCAAGATTATGCTTTCTCATACCCGTACATACTCTGAGCCAGCTGCTGAAGAAGTAAAAGCTGAGAAGAAAAAAACGACAAAAGCAGCTGAAAAAACCAGCGCTCCTGTAGAAAAAACAACAATGGGTGATATCGATGCATTATCTGCTTTAAAAGAGCAATTAGAAGGTGTAGAGAGAGCTCAGGCAATTAAAAAATTAGAAAAGAAAGCTAAGAAAGGTGAGTAATTTTTAATCTCATTAGTAGAAGGCCCTTGCGAAAGTGAGGGCCTTTTTTTGTTACCTCCCACGGCACCTTGTGCCAGCCCCTCCTTCTGAGGGAGGGGGCAGGGGGCGGTTCCCTACAGCCCCATATAAAAATTCTTAGATTCAAATTGGCTATTTCAAGATTTTTTTTGATATTGAACTTTCAAAAATTATTGATTTTATTTTTCTCTAAATCTAAAAAATATGAGTCATTCATCACGTCGTAATTTTATAAAAAATGCGTCAATTGCAGCGGCAAGTTTCTACATTGTGCCGCGACATGTACTTGGTAAAGGTTACCAAGCTCCATCTGATAGATTAAATATCATGGGAATTGGTGGTGGAGGAAAGGGCTATAGCGATATCATGAATTCCTACAATAAAGGGAAGGAAAATATTGTTGCGATTGTTGATGTAGATGATCGCCAGGCGGCAAGAGCCAGAACAGAATTACCAAAAGCAAATTACTATAAAGATTTTCGTGTCGCATTAGATAAAGAAGGAAGTAATGTAGATGCAGTTATTGTTTCCACGCCAGATCATACCCATGCGACAATTGCTATGGAGGCTATGCGCCGAAGCAAGCACGTATACGTGCAAAAGCCATTAACACATGATATTTACGAAGCTCGTATTCTAGCTGAAAAGGCGCGTGAAATGAAGGTTGTTACCCAAATGGGAAATCAGGGTTCTTCAGGTGACGGCGTTCGTAAAATGATTGAATGGTTTGATGGTGGAGTTATTGGAAAAGTTAATGAAGTTTTTGTTTGGACAAACCGTCCGGTTTGGCCACAAGGAATTCCCTATCCTGTAGCCGGCCATGAAGTGCCGAAGGAATTAGATTGGGATTTGTGGTTAGGTCCAGCTAAATACAGAGAATTTAATCCTGCCTTTATTCCATTTAAATGGAGAGGATGGTGGGATTATGGTACCGGTGCCTTAGGTGATATGGGTTGTCATTTATTAGATCCTCCATTCAAAGTGCTTGGTATCCGTGATGCCTTGGATGTAGAATGTTCAGTTGGTTCGGTATTTTTACAAGATTGGACGCCAGAATGGATTCCAGAAGGATGTCCTCCTTCTTCTATGGTAACATTGAACTATGGCCCATCGGATAGAAATAAATCAAATGTAAAATTACATTGGTATGATGGTGGTTTACGTGCACCACATCCTGATGGAATTCCATCAACAGATATCATTGGAGATTTAGATGGAACCAATGGCGTTATTTTAATGGGTTCAAAGGGTATCATGACTTGCGGAACGTATGGAATGTATCCAAAAGTATATAAAGATGGGAAACAAGTGCCTGAAGAAGCCTTGCCAAAAGCTAAACTTCCTCGTGTTGAGCGTGGAGATGCTGGTCATAACACCCAGTGGGTAGAAGCTTGTAAGGCAGGTTTTGGTAAAATGGAGGTGAGTTCTCCTTTCGATTATGCGGGTCCTTTTACAGAATCTGTTTTGATGGGTAACTTGGCCATCCGATCTTATATGTTACGAGAAGGTTCAGGTAGGACTGCAAAATATATTGGTCGCCAAAAATTAACTTGGGATGCAGCTAACATGCGAATTACCAACTTTGAAGCAGCCAATCAGTTTGTACGTAGAGAGTACAGACAGGGTTGGACGTTGTAAGAATTATGAATTATGAATTAGCCGCTGAATTTTCAGCGGCTTTTTTATGCATTATGACCGAAACGTTTGTTATTTTACATTTGATTCCTCATAATTCATACCTCACAATTCATAATTCATAATTCAATAAGTATCTTTGCTGCATGGAAAAACATAAAGTACTAGAGCAAATAGAAAAGTGGATTGCAGATCAGGGATTCACCGTAGTTGCAAAAGATTTTGAACGCCCTTGGGGTGGATTTTTTGTTCTTGAAGAAGCAGAGGCTGCTAAGTTTGCTGCCACCTTTTTTCCTGAATTATCATTCGAAGTAATTCAAATTACACAAAAATTAAGTCCAAAATTTTTAGTTGTTGCTCCGCAACAACGCCTTTCGTGGCAATATCATTTTCGTCGCGCTGAAATTTGGAAGGTAGTCAATGGTCCCGTTGCTGTAGCTATTTCTTCTTCTGATGAACAACACAAACCGAATACCTACCAAGACGGCGATTTTATCAAACTAGATGTTGGACAAAGGCACCGACTTATCGGTTTAGATAATTTTGGTCTAGTTGCTGAAATTTGGCAACACACGGATATGCAAAATCCTTCGGATGAAGAAGATATTATAAGATTACAGGACGATTTCGGCAGGTAGCTTCGAAATTTCCAGCCACCGTTCATCACATTTATTAAAAAAATCATATAAAAACTTTGTAGTCAAAAAAAGTTTCCATAGTTTTGTCAACCTTTTAGGAGATAAAAAGATGAGAAATAGGATACTTGAAGGCGCAACTAAGCTTTTCTTTCGTTTTGGAGTAAAATCCATAACGATGGATTCCATTGCTGCAGACTTGGGAATATCCAAAAAAACTATTTATCAGCATTTTCCGGATAAAGATACTTTAGTAAATGAGGTAGTAAGTGCTTTTATTGAAAAGGACCTTGCCCAGTGGAAGGAATTGGATGAGAAATATTCGGATGTCATTGAAAAAATGTTTCGATCGTTTGACATTGTCAAAGAAACCCTAACTGAAATCAATCCAAGGTTGATGTTCGAAGTTCAAAAATACCACCCAGATGCATTTGATATTTTCAAACAATATGAAAATGATGTTATGTATACTCATTTGGTAAATGATTTGAAAAATGGGATTGAAAACGGGTATTTCAGATCAGAACTTTCCATCGAATTAATTGCCAAAGTTCGAATGGCAGAAATCCACATGTTATTCAATCCTGAATTATTTGAGTCTAATAAAATGTCTGTATTTGAATTACATCTTGAATTTTTAGACTATTTCATGAGAGGAATTATGACAGAAAAAGGATTAAAAGTGTATAACTCGTATTTAACCAAAAACCAAATATGATCCGCCTAAGAAAAATTATCACCCTTTTGCTTCTGTTTGGAAGCTCCAGCCTTTTGGCTCAGCAATTTAGTCTGAAAGAGGCTGTGGATTATGCTATTACCCATCATGTGCAGATTAAAAATGCTCAAATTGATGTATTAAATGCTGATGCAAAAATTAATGAAATCAAAGCCATTGGTTTACCACAAGTGAACGGATCTGTAAGCTTGTCGCAAAATCTAATCATACAGCGAATGTTTATTCCTGCAAGTACTTTCAATCCAAATGCCCCTGCAGGAGAGGTAATTGCTGCAGAATTTGGTGTGAGGCATATGGGATTTACCAGTTTTGGATTGAGCCAACTATTATTTGATGGATCTTATCTTTTGGGATTGAAGGCCTCCTCAGTTTATAAAGAGCTATCACAAAAAACGGTGACTCAATCTAAACAGCAAATTGCTGAAAATGTAACCAAAGCTTATTTTGGAATTTTGGTTAATGACAAGCGAATGGCTCTTTTGGATATTAATATTGGTAGATTGGATTCTTTATTGAAGGATACTCGCGCATTAAATAAGGCTGGTTTTGCCGAAAAAATTGATGTGCAACGATTGGAAGTTCAAGCGAATAATTTAAAAACAGAACATGAAAATTTAATTCGTTTGCAAGAATTGGGCTATAGTTTATTGAAATTTCAAATGAGCTATCCAATGGAGGAGCCAATCCTTTTAAAAGATAAATTGGAATCCATTCAATTACAAGCCATCGAAAATCAGCTAGTCCCATTTGATTATTCAAACCGAATTGAATTTTCTATTTTGAAAACGCAAGAAAGTTTGGCTGAATTAGATGTGAAGTCTCAAAAATCAGGATACTTACCACGTTTGGTTTTTACGGCAAATTACGGATACAATACGGGTAGAAAAACGTTCTCAGATATTATTAGTCAGTCTTGGTTTAATAATTCAACGATTGGATTTGCACTTCAAATTCCAATTTTTGATGGGTTTTCGAAAAAATATAAAACCATACAATCACAAAATACCCTACAAAAGGTTCGTCAGAGTTATGATTTATTGAAATCCAGTATTGATTTACAAAGAAATCAAAGTAGCATTTCTTTGAAAAATGCTTTGGAATCTCTTCGTGAACAAAAATCCAATCTGGAACTTGCTAACGAAATTTCACGAGTTACGCGAGTAAAATACCAACAAGGTGTTGGATCAAGTTTAGAGGTTTTAAATGCCGAAGCATCCATTAAAGAATCTCAAGTAAATTATTTCACCGCCCTTTACAATGCCTTAATTGCGAAAGTTGAATTGGATAAGGCAAATGGCACTTTATATAACGAATAAATAAAAACATTACGCAAATGAAAAAGTACATTTATCTTCTAAGTAGCATGGCGGTTTTGGCAGCATGTTCAAAATCGGTTGACAAAAAACAAGAATTAGCTGATCTCAAAAAGGAAGCAGCTGCTATCAACCAAAAAATAAATAGTTTAGAAAAAGAATTGGGGGTAGGAAAAAAAGAAGAAAATAATCAGGTGATTGCTGTGGCGGTTTCGCCCTTAGTAACCCAAGACTTCAAACATTTTGTGGAATCTCAAGGTTCTGTGGTTGCTGAAAATACGGTCTTAGTAAGTCCACAAACAGGTGGAATGATTCTTTCATTGCCAGTGGTAGCAGGTCAGAATGTTAGCAAAGGGCAATTGATAGCTACCTTAGACAATAGTATTCTAAAAGAATCCATAGAAGAAGTTAAGAACCAGTTGGCCTTAGCAAAAACTTTGTTCGACAAACAAAAGACACTTTGGGATCAGCAAATTGGAACTGAGGTACAATTCCTTTCAGCCAAGGCGAACAAAGAAGCTTTAGAAAAGAGAATCGTTACCTTAAAAGCTCAGTTGGCCATGTCGAGAGTAGTGGCTCCTATTTCAGGTACGATTGAGATTGTTCGTCAAAAAGCAGGAGAAATGGCTGCTCCAGGATTACCAATTGTACAGATTGTAAACTTGGGCAAATTGAAGATCACTTCAAAAGTATCTGATACCTATCTAGGATCAGTACGTGTCGGAGACCCAATAACTGTTAAATTCCCAGATATCAATAAAGAAATTCCTGCTCGAATTTCCGTTGTTTCGAAAATGGTGAATCCATTGACAAGAACTTTTGATATTGAGGCGGCTATTCCTAATTCGGGAGATTTAAAACCTAATCAATTGGCGGTAATTAACATCAATGATGTAACCAAAACAAAAGCAATTGTAATTGATGAAAATCTAATCCAAAAAACAGAAAAGGGCAATTTAGTATATGTGGCTGTTGAAGAAGGAGGTAAAAAAATTGCTAAAGCCAAGATGATAACCTTGGGTTTATCATTTAATGGTCAAATAGAAATTGTTTCTGGACTTCAAGCTGGGGATCAATTAATTACCCAGGGATATCAGGATTTAGTGGATGGACAATTAGTAAACTTTTAATTTTAGCCGGTTTATTCGATGGAAAAAAATAAAAAAAATGAACAATTGCCAGAAGGCAAAGGGTTCATCTATAATATGGTAGGCTGGCTGAGTTCCAATCGAACCACCGTTTACATTTTTACATTTATCATCTTTTTGGCCGGTTTTATGATTTATAGAAACCTTCCGAAAGAACAATTTCCTGATATTGTTGTACCGCAAATGGTTGTTCAAACAGTTTATGCCGGTGCAACTCCATCTGATATTGAAAACACAATTACCAAACCTATTGAGAAGCAAATCAAATCGGTAACGGGTGTAAAACGTGTTAAATCAAATTCTTTACAAGATGTATCCATTATCATTATTGAATTCAATACTGATGTAGATGTTGCGGTTGCCAAACAGCGAACGCAAGATGCAGTAGATAAATCAATAGCCGATTTGCCAAAGGATTTAACAAGACAACCCTCTGTTTCTGAGGTAAACTTTTCTGAGTTTCCAATCATGAACATCAATATTGCTGGGGATTATCCTTTAGACAAGTTGAAAAAATATGCTGAAGATTTGCAGGATGAGATCGAGGGAATGCCAGAAATTACGCGTGTAGATGTTTTAGGTGCTTTGAAACGTGAAATTCAGATTAATTTGGATTTGGCAAAAATGCAAAGTTATGGAATCACCTTTTATGATATCCAAAGCGTTGTGCAAGGTGAAAATGTAAACATTTCAGGTGGTGAATTGAATGTTAGTGGAGTGCGAAGGGCTTTACGTGTGACCGGAGAATTTAAAACAGTAGCTCAGTTAAGTAATTTAATTTTACGTTCAAGTACTGGTGCAACAGTTCGTTTAAAAGATATTGCCGATGTTTCTGATAGTTATGAGGAAAAGCAAGATTTTGCGCGATTGGATAAAAAATCGGTAATAACCCTAAACGTAATCAAACGCGGTGGATCTAACCTAATTGAAGCCGCAGATCGAATCGAAAAAACCATTGAAGAATACAGAGAAAATCGTTTTCCAAAAGGATTAGTTGTTTCAGTTACTGCAGATCAATCAGAAAGAACCAGAGGTGATTTAGCTGATTTGATCAATACTGTCATTTTAGGATTTGTATTCGTGGTAATTGTATTGATGTTCTTCATGGGGGTTCGTGATGCCGTATTTGTCGGATTATCTGTACCTCTATCTGCACTATTGGCCTTTTTGTTCATGCCAGGACTTGATTTTACACTGAACACCATCGTATTATTTGGTTTCTTGTTAGGATTAGGTATTGTTGTGGACGATGCAATTGTGGTTATCGAAAATGCACATCGATTGTATAATAATTTCAGAAAGCTAACCATTACAGAAGCTGTTAAATTGGCTGCATCAGAAGTTTTTGTTCCAGTTTTAACAGGTACCTTAACAACGATTTCTCCATTTTTACCTTTGCTTTTTTGGCCAGGTATTGTGGGTGAGTTTATGAAATATTTACCAATGACTTTGATCATTACTTTGTTTGCTTCTTTATTTGTGGCCTACGTAATGAATCCAGTTTTTGCGGTATCTTTCATGAAGCGTCATGATGAGGAATCAAATGATGTACATGCCCCTCAATTTAGTGATATTCGCAAGACAGTCTTTATCCTATTAAGTCTTTCAATTGCTGGTTATGTCCTTGGTTTTGGTATAGGAAACTTTGGTTTTGGTAACTTCTTTTTGTTCTGTTTGGGTATTTATGTATTGAATCATTTTGTAATTACACCCAAAATGATTGTTCCCTTTCAACTAAGGACTTTACCTAATTTCAAAAATAATTATCGTCGATTAATTCAATACGTGATTACCGGGAAACGACCAATTTATGTAGTAATTGGCTCCTTTTTCCTGTTGATTTTTACGTTTGTATTGATGGGGATTGTAAAACCAAAAGTGATCTTTTTCCCTTCTGGCGATCCAGATTATATTTACATTTATAATAAAATGCCTGTTGGAACAGATTCACGAGTTACGGATTCTGTTACGAAGGTAATTGAAGAAAAAGTTTTTACCTTATTGAAAAAAGAAAATGCTGGTAATATTGTCAATTCGGTTATTTCCAATGTAGGTAAAAATGCTGGCGATCCAATGAATCCCGATCGCGCAGCAACGCCAAATAAGTCGAAAGTTACCGTTGCGTTTGTGAAATTGACGGAAAGAGATGGTCGCAGTACGCAGGAATTGTTAAACAAATTTCAAGAATATTTTTTCAAAAATCCGATTCCTGGTGTTGAAATGGCCATTGAAAGGGAAAGAAATGGTCCGCCTACAGGTAAACCAGTTGCCATCGAAATTGCTGGTGATGATTTCTTGACCCTACTTGATTTAGAAAAGAAGGTTAGATTATTGGTTAAAAAGTCAGGTATTCAAGGAATTCAAGAATTGAAATCTGATTTAGTTACCAACAAGCCTGAAATTATCATTGATGTAGACCGAGAAAAAGCAAGTCGTGAAGGTATCAGCTCTGCTCAGGTGGCCATGGCTATTCGTACTGGATTATTTGGAGCTGAAATTTCTAAGTTTAGAGATGTGAAAGATGAATATCCTATTCAATTACGATTGAAGGGAGAATCTCGGAATCAAATTGAGCGATTATTATCGATGAATATAACCTATCGGGATATGAATCTGGGAGGAGCCTTACGTCAGGTTCCTTTGAACTCCATTGCATCTATTCATTATGCAACCTCTTTCTCGCAAATCAATCGTAAGAATCAAGAACGTATGATTACGTTGAGTTCGGATGTATTACAAGGCTATAATGCAAATGAAATAGTTTCGGAATTAAGTTCCTTGTTTGAAACAATGGATTTACCTCAAGGTTACAAAATCAAAATGGGTGGAGAGCAGGAAGATCAAAAAGAATCGATGGGATTTTTGGGATTAGCTTTTGCGGCTGCTTTGGTATTGATTTACTTGATCCTAGCTACTCAGTTTAATTCTGCGACTAAACCATTTATCATTTTTGCAACCATTTTATTATCATTGATTGGTGTTCTATTGGGCTTCATGGCATTTGGGATGACCTTCTCAGTTGTTATGTCGGGTGTGGGAATCATTGCCCTAGCCGGTATAGTGGTAAAAAATGGTATTTTGTTAATTGAATTCATTGAGGAATTGCGATTTAAGAGAGGATATGAATTAAAAGAAGCCATTATTGAAGGTGGAGGCATCCGTCTAACGCCTGTTTTACTTACTGCTTCAGCTGCAGTATTGGGTTTGATTCCTCTGGCTATTGGGTTATCAATTGATTTTGTTAGTTTATTTACAGAATTAAACCCGCATATTTTTATAGGCTCAGATTCTGCAGTTTTCTGGGGGATATTGGCCTGGACCATCATCTTTGGATTGACCTTCTCAACAGTTCTTACCTTGGTCATTGTGCCATGTATGTATTACATTTCAGAGAAGATTAGGGAGCGGTTTTAGGGAAGTTGAAAGTTGAAAGTGGGAAGTTGAAAGTGGTTTAATTGAAAAATATTTTGTATATATAATGATAAATTTTCAACTTCCCACTTTCAATTTTCAACTTAAATGAAGTACCTATTACTCCTTTTCTTCCCATTATCCCTTTTTTCCCAACTTACTACCACTGATTTTAAAGCTGTTCGTTTAAAAGCCGGTATACAAAATAAGCAATTTGTCTATCAGGTTTCCTTTCAAGGGAAACAAGTTATTGCGCCTTCTACCCTAGGTTTTGACTTAGCTAATCCTTCACGACCATTAGATACTTTTGAACTAATTCATATTGATTCTTCTACTTCAAATTCTGTTTGGAGACCTGTTTGGGGAGAGGAGGATGAAATATATGATTTTCATAAGAAAGTCGTTTTTCATTTAAAAACGAATTCAAAACCTACCGTTCTGTTAGATATTGAATTTAAGATATCTAAGGAAGGCGCAGCCTTCCGTTATCTTTTCCCCAAACAAGAAAACCTACAACATTTTATCGTCAAAGATGAAAAATCAACCTTTCACCTTTCGGAAAATGTACTTGCTTTTTGGATTCCAGGAGATTACGATACCAATGAATATTTATACAATACCACACGCTTATCTGAAGTAGATGCCCTTAAAGCTGCTGCTCTAGAAAAAGATATTGCCGTTACGGCTTTAGTGGACTCTAAAACCATTCAGGTTCCTTTGATGTTGAAAAGTGACCGCGGTTTATATGTAAATATACACGAGGCGGCACTGATTGGTTATCCGGCCATGCTATTGAGTTTAAATAAAAATAATTATTCTTTTACGAGTCATTTGGTTCCAGATGCGGTTGGAAATAAAGCCTATTTAGAAACCGGTTTTTCTACTCCTTGGCGTGTGATTAATGTAGCAGAAAAAGCAAGAGATATTTTAAGTTCTCGTTTGATTGTCAATTTAAACGAGCCAACAAAAATCGCAAAAACCGATTGGATCAAACCGCAAAAATATATGGGTGTTTGGTGGGAAATGCACATTGGGAAAGGTACTTGGCAAATGACAGGAGGTAAACATGCCGCCACTACAGAGAATACTAAAAAATACATTGATTTTGCAGCCAAGCATGGCTTTGATGGGGTCTTGGTGGAAGGTTGGAATAAAGGATGGGAAGATTGGTTTGGGAATTGGAAAGAAGATGTGTTCGATTTTGTGAGTCCGTACCCAGACTATGGATTGAATGAATTGAAAGAATATGCCAAATCAAAGGGAGTTAAATTAATCATGCATCATGAAACTTCGGGTGCTGTAACCAATTATGAGCGCAGGATGGATAAGGCCTTTCAGTTTATGAAAGACAATGAAATTAATACCGTAAAAACGGGCTATGTTGGAAAAATTATTCCAAGAGGAGAGCATCACGATAGCCAATGGATGGTCAATCACTACCAGCGAGTTGCAGAAAAAGCAGCAACTTATGGAATAATGGTTGATGCACATGAACCCGTACACCCAACAGGTTTGCACAGAACGTTTCCGAATTGGATGTCGAATGAGGCGGCAAGAGGAACAGAATTTAACAATGCACCCACTTTAGGAATTGTACCAGAACATCAAACCATTTTGCCGTTTACTCGATTAATGGGAGGGTCCATGGACTATACCCCAGGATTGTTTCATTTTGAATTGAATCAATTTGAAAAAGAACGGAAACAAAAGGTACTAAGTACTTTGGCCAAGCAATTAGCGTTATATATTACAATATATAGCCCTTTGCAAATGGCTGCCGATTTGCCAGAAAATTATGAGAAGCACTTAGACGCCTTTCAATTTATCAAAGATGTGCCCGTAAATTGGTCGGAAACGGTTGTATTAGAAGCTGAGCCGGGAGAATTTGTAGTGATGGCCAGAAGAGAAAAAAATAAAGGTAATTGGTACGTAGGAGGGATTACAGATGAACAGGCGCGCAAATTGTCTATACCATTGAATTTCTTAAAACCTAATAAAAAATACCAAGCAATTTTATACAAAGACGGAGCTGATGCGCATTATGCGTCTAATCCGTCGAGTTACCAAATTACCAAACAATTGGTAGATGCTTCTACTAATTTATCGGTTGATTTGGCAGCAGGTGGTGGAATTGCTATTCAAATTTTAGAACTATGAAAAAATTAAACCTATTATTCTTACTTCTTCCTTTTTCCTTCCTCCTTTTTACTTCATCTTTCTTTCTTTCTGCCCAGGCAAAACCTCAACGAGTGATTGTCATCATGACTGATGGCTTACGTTGGCAAGATGTGTTTCGTGGGATGGATCCTGAAATAGCCAACCAAAAGAAATTCCATCATGGAGATAGTTTACAAATTTTTCAAAAATATTGGGCTTCAACGCTTGAAGAAAGAAGGAAAAAATTGATGCCTTTTTTTTGGAGTACTGTTCAATCGCAAGGCCAGATTCATGGCAATCGCGACAAAGGTAGTTTGATGAATGTGGCAAATCCGTATTGGTTTTCTTATCCAGGATATAGCGAATTAACCACTGGTCAAGTAGATACGGCAGTGAACTCCAATGAATACAAGCCCAATCCGAATACTAATTTTTTTGAGTATGTAAATACCTTGCCAGCCTATAAAGGCAAAGTGGTAGCTTTTGGCGCATGGAATGCCTTTGATCGAATTTTGAATGAAAAAAGAGCAGGTTTTCCCGTGATCAATGCATTTGACGAGTATGTGAAAATTGGGAAAGACAATGAGGCTCAATTATTAACGAATATGGTAAAAGACACACATCGACCTTTTGGGACCTCTGAAGTGCTCGATGTATTTATGCATTATCAAATCATGCATTATCTTAAAAAAGAAAAGCCGATGGCAGCCTTTTTATCGTATGGGGACACGGATGAATTTGCTCATGAAGGAAATTACTCCTACTATTTAGATGGCGCACATGCATTTGATAAGTATGTGAAGGATATTTGGGATTTTGTACAATCTGACCCGGATTATAAAAATCAAACCACGATATTAATTACAACAGACCATGGTAGAGGAGAGGCCATTAAAAGTCAATGGACCTCACATGGCCAAAAAGTGTTGGATTCGCATCAAACCTGGTATATGATGGTTGGAAATGGAGTTCAGGCAAAGGGCGAGATAACAAGTCCTGAGCAAACCTACACCAAGGAGTTAATTCACATGGTTTCAGACCTGATGGGTCTGAATTTTAGGAGTGAGAAGAAATAGGTAGGTCGCCTTGTTAAGAAATTATTAACAAATGCTTTCAAATTTAATATTTCGCTAACATTTTGAACATATTGGCTTAACCCCTTTAGGAAATTGATCGGGTACTTTTGTGATACATTT
>JACCDK011436194.1_pt1 | contig 15404 bp, 16 predicted proteins | sample 7445871 | NCBI WGS metagenome assembly JACCDK01 (sample SAMN15323436, study PRJNA562643) | freshwater metagenome | isolation source: river surface water | place: USA:Blue River Watershed | collected 2017-08-15 | reverse complement strand
TTTCAGCAAGGTTTTCATGCGACATCGTCTTTGATGGTGTTGCGCAAAATACCCACTGCATCCACCTCAATTTCCACCACATCACCAGGCTTCATGAACACTTGGGGTGTGCGCTTGTTTCCCACACCTCCAGGCGTGCCGGTCACAATCACGTCGCCCGGCTCGAGCGGCACGAAAGTGGAAATGTAGGCAATTTGACGTGGAATGCTGTGAATCATCATGTCGGTGGTTGCGCGCTGCAATTCAACGCCATTCAAGCGAGTGCTCAAGGTCATGGTTTGACCGGGTTTGATTTCGTCCGCAGTGACCATCCAAGGGCCAAAGCCGCCGGTGCGCCAGAAATTCTTACCTGCGGTCCATTGGGTGGTGAAGTTTTGCCAATCACGCACAGAGCCATCGTTGTAGCACGCATAGCCCGCAATGTGTTGCCATGCGTCGGCTTCAGCGATGCGACGACCACCCTCGCCGATGATGACGGCAATTTCGCCCTCATAGTCAAGGCGATGAGACTCGGGTGGGCGCATGATGTCTTGGCCGTGACCCACTTGAGATGAATTCACACGCGAAAAGATGGCGGGTTTTTCTGTGAGATCGCGTCCTGTTTCTTTGACATGGTCATGGTAGTTCAAGCCGACACACATGATTTTTTCTGGATTGGGAATAACAGGCAAGAGTTGCAGATCTTCAAAAATCAGATCCGGTGCATGACTGCTCAAGGCTGCTGCTGCTTGAGCAAACATTTTTTTGGCAATCAGAGTTTTCAGGTCGGGCGCCTCTGCGCCCAAGAGTGGTGTGAGATTTAAAACTTTGTTGCCGTGAACAGCGCCATAGCAAGCTGTGTTGTTGAGTAAAAAGCTGATGAGTCTCATGATGTTTCTCGAAGGTTAAAAAGGGGTGTAGCCCATACGGCGCGCCATGTCGGCTTGCCATGTGGCACGCAACTGAAAACGGGGATATTGTCTGGCAATTCTCTCAGCCTCGGCCAAGATGGCTGCGTCGTCATCTTCTAAGTTGATGACCTCGCGAAGCGGTTGTTCGCAATACCAAGGTGTGTCGACAAAGGCTTCGATGCGATTGCCTTCAGGATCTCGGAAGTAAATAGAGATGGCGTTGCCATGCGTGACACACAGCATTTCGGTGGTTCCCGGGTCTTGTTCTGCCAATGCTTTCACAGCACGCAGAACATCCAGACTCTGCACACGAAATGATATTTGATTGATGGCGTTGAAATTCAAGCCTTCAGGTTTGCCGCCTGCCAACACAATTTGATGGTGTTCGCTGGGGTCTCGACTTAAAAATACCAAAGGCACAGTTCCAAGCAAGCCGCGGTCCGTGATGGTGAAGCCTAAAACGGATTGGTAGTAATTTGCCATGCGTTCAGCATCGCGCACAAAAAAGCCCATGTGACTGAAAGTCAAGGCCGCTTGCGCCTGCAACAACGGATGCTTGGCTGGATTCATTTAAAAAGAACCTCTGCTTACCAACGCACTCAGAGGCTTTCGGGCGTTCGGTGCTTCGCGCTCGCGCAGCGCATCTGGCAAGGTGGCGGCATCACCGCGTTTGCCCACTGTCGCCAACATTTGCAAGGTGTGATCGGCGGGCAAGTTCAATACTTTGGCGCCAGCTTCTTTGTTAAAGCCACCGATGCCGTGCAGCGCAAAGCCATTCAAATGCGCTTGCATGGCCATGTAGGCCCATGCTGCACCCGTGTCAAATGCGTGCATGCCATTGGGGACCAAGTCGGGGGAGCCCGCTTTGGTGGCCAAGTGATAAGAAGCGATGGCCACCAGGGCACCTGCCTTGCTGGCCCAAGCTTGGTTGTTAGGGTTCAGAGTGGCAAAGAGGCTGTCCCATTGTGGGTCGTTGCGCATCACAATCGCAAAGCGCCAAGGCTGCGCGTTGTTAGAAGAAGGAGCCCAACGTGCAGCTTCCAACATGCTCATGATGTCGGACTCGGCGATGACCTCACCTGTATAGGCACGTGGTGACCAGCGCTCTGTAAATTGAGCATCGACTGGGAAATCCGCCTTGCGGTTGTTTTGCACGGGAGAAGCTTGGCTCATGAATCAATGTCCTGATGAGGTTGAAAAACAATATTTTGCTTGGAAAGCTGTGAGCTAAAGTGGGGCGGGCACCTAAGCCTTGGATGCCAATTGGGGCATCAAGCGCAAAGCATTGCCTCTGTCGATGGCGATTCGCTCGGCTTGCGTGAATGACCTGTCGTTCAAACCCTCTCGCGTTTCAGCACCAGGGCGATAAGGGAAGTCCGAGCCGTACATGATCTGTGAAGTTGGCACCAGTTGACGCAAAGCTTGCATGGCGCCTTCATGGTGGCCTTGCGCCGTGTCGTAATAAAATTTTTGTACTTCTTTCAAAATGCCGTTGGGCAAGACTTCTTTGGCTTTTTCTTTCATGTCCACCACTTGGCGCGTGAAACGACTCCAGAGAAAAGGCATGGTGCCGCCACTGTGCGACCAAATCCAGCGAATCTCTGGAAATTTGTTCGCTGCGCCAGTAAACAACATGCTGGCAATGGTGCGAGTGGTGTCGGTGGGGTATTCAATCGACGAGTTAGGCAGGCCAGCGATGAGGTTTCGGCAGCAATCGGCCTGCAAGGGATGAACATAAATGACCGCTTTGCGACGGTTGAGCTCCTCCCAAATTGGCCAGAAATGTCGATCTCCCAAATACAAATCGCCGTAGCTGGTCATCAAACCAATGCCGTCAGCTTTGAGCGTGTCGTAGGCATAGGCGATTTCACGGAGACTGCCTTCCACGTCCATCAGCGGCAGTGTGGCAAATGAGCCAAAGCGACCTGGGAAATCACGCGTCATTTGGGCCGCGTATTCATTGGCCTCGCGTGCGATGCGCCGGTCGGTCGTGACGTTTTTAAAAAACGCGCCAGGCTGGATCAAGGCCAACACAGAAGTGGCGATGTCATTTTTATCCATGTCGTCGATCGACATTTGTGGCGTCCACCGCGGCACACCGCCCAAGCCCATGCGTTTCATGTCAGCCGCGTAGGAGGGGGGCACCATGTGATGGTGAATGTCGATGCGTGAAGATTTGACAGCGGGCGCGCTGCCAAAAATATTCTCGACAGTTTGACAACCTGCAAGGGTGCCACTGAGGCCCACAGTGGTGCTGGTGGCGATCAAAGAAGACAAAAACCCCCGCCGGGTGGCACCTGTGGTTTGCGGGTTTCGTGTCCCGGTGCCTTTGGTGTCATCATTGCAAACGCACGAAAAATTGTGGGAGGCATGCGATGAATTCATGGTGTGGGGCTCCTTAGCCATTGCTGTGCTTCAAGACGAAGTTGTTGGCTGGCTTCTGATCCGCTGGTTGGCAACGCAGGATTGACATTGCCGCCATTGAAAGATTGAAGGTATGCCAAATGTCGATAGGCTTGCGGAAAGCGCAAAAGGCGTTCTTCGGAGAGTTCTAGAGGCTCTCCGGGATTGACGGCCGTTATGCTGTCTTTGTCGTAAATCACATTGCGTTTGGCAATTCGCCATTGACCGTCCCGTTGTTCGACGCGATCGAAAAACTGACCGATGCAATGAACATCCACCGCCACATCGTTCAGCTTGCCTCTGACCAGAATGGCCATGCGAGTTTGCGCAATGGCTTTTGTACCGATCACCTCAACCACGGTGCCGCCTTGAAAATGTTGAGAACTTGAGCCTTTTCGCCAAGCATCTTGGATGGCTGTGATGAAGTCATCGAACGTGCCATGAAACCAAGTGGCTGTCATGATGCCATCAGCGTGCACGGTTTGTCGAAGCTTGTCCCAGTCGCCTGTGTCGCGGTACAAAGCCCAGCTTTGTACCAGTTCGGAAATTTCGAGACGCTCTAACAGGGCATGTGACATGGTGCTTGTCTTTGATGAAAAATTACTCTTGGGCAATGCCCGCATTTTTCAACAGTCGCGGCCACTTGGTGGCTTCAGATTTGAGCATGCTTTCTGTCTCGGCGTTGTTCATTTGAACGATGCGGCCACTGCCTTGCTGCAGTTTTTTGCGCACATCGGCTGACTGCATGGCCTTGTCAATTTCGGCTCGGAGTTTTTCAACGACGGCAGGTGGTGTTTTGGCAGGTGCGAACAAACCAAACCAAGTTTCCATTTCCAAGTCGAGGGTGCCCGTCTCCAACAGGGTGGGGATTTGAGGGCCGTCTGGCGCGCGTTGACGACTGGAAACCGCAAAGGCTTTTAACTGGTTGCCCTCTAAATAAGTTCGCGTGGTGGTGGTGTTGTCAAAAAACAGATCAACCCGGCCGCCGAGCAGATCCATGTACACCGGCTGAGCGCCTTTATAAGGAACCAATTGAATGTCAACGTTGCCGAGGCCCTTGATCAAGGAGGCCAAGATGAACTGACCTGTGCCGGGTCCGCTGGTGCCAAAGTTGAGTTTGCCGGGATTGGCTTTGGCGTATGCCAGCATGTCTTTCATGTTGTTGAATGGCAAATCTTTTCGGCCAACCAAAGTGTAAGAGTGCGACACCACAATTCGCAGCGGAATGAAATCGGTCAGCGGGTCATAGCCAGGATTTTTGTAAAGACCCGCGTTCAGGGCCATGTTGGACAATCCGCCCACAATCAGGTGGTACCCGTCAGCGGGTGCTTTGGCAATGACTTGCGTTCCCGCAAGCGTTCCGCCACCAGAGCGGTTCTCCACGACAAATTGTTGACCCATTTGCTCAGACAGCTTGCTGCCCAAGACGCGGGCCACCAGGTCAAAGCCACCGCCCGCGGCAGAGGGGGCTACGATGCGAATGGGTTTGTTGGGGTAGTCGGTGCTGGCGGGCTGTGCCCAAGAGAGGGTTCCTATCGACAAGGATAAGGCCAAGGAGATGAAATGCTTGAGGTTCATGGTGATTGTGAGATGAGACAAAAATTGCGACAACCCCGCGCTTAACTGCGCATGATGGCTTTGCCCCATAAGTTCAAAGTGCGCTCTTCGTGGCGCCACTGCCCGACTGGACGTTTGTCAGAGCAGATTTCAATTTCAGATGAAATCTCGGCCAAATTGCCGTCTGGATCGCGCACCATGAAAAACACATCGTTGCCGGGGCCGTGACGACCAACGCCCCAAACGATTTCTGTGCGCAAGTGCCCCATGTGATCGGCCCAATTTTTCAGATCTTCCCAGCTGGGGGTTTCAAATGATTGATGGTCAAAGCAGGTCACGGGCGCGCCAAACAGGGCCACTGTGTGATGCATGTCGTTGCCCCGCACAAAGCAGGCTTTGAGTTGTCCCGAATCGTCTTTCACCACGTCTGACAAGGTAAATCCCAGCCCCTCGGTGTAAAACTGTTTCATGGCTTCAATCTGTTGCGTGCGAAGCGCAAAGTGCTGGGTTTCGGCCGCGGGTGGGGCTGCCGATGGGGCTTGTTGTTCAGGTGTCTTTGTGGCCTGGGCAAGTTCAGACGCCAGCACAAAGACCATGCAATTTTGGTCAGGGTCACAAAATCCCAAAGCCGAAGCCGGCAATTCGGGGTAGGCTTTTAGGCTGGCAGGTTGCAGGTGACTGGTTTGTGTTTTGAAAGCATCCCACTCTGCGGGGTTTTGGATCGCAAACAGGGCGTAGTGCAATTTGCCAGCATGGCCTTCAGAAACCAGCACCTCGCGTCCCTCGTGTCTGCAAAACCAAACGCCAAGGGCCTCATGGCAGGTCATGCCAAAGGTCTTGGCATAAAAATGGGCCAGCGTGGAAGCTTGTGGCGATTGCAAATGGAGTCTTTGCAAGTGACGGTGGGGGTTCATGTGTAGGGGGTCGATCGGTTAAGCCAGCCCACTATCCCCTGCTGAAACTTTCGGCTCTAGAGTAATTACCCTAGTCATTTCACATGCCGACATCGGCGTTAGTTTCAGTCACGAGCATCGGAAAGCCACTCACAACTGACGGCATCACAAGGGCTTCAAACAAGCCGTATAAAATGAAAATCCCCCACCGACTCTATGAATTTGGACAAGCTTATGCAAAAAAGACACTTTTTGACATCTCTCGCTGTTGCCGCCGCACTTTGCAGTCCTTCTGCTTGGTCCCAGGAAAAATTCAAAATTGGTTTGATTCTGCCGATGACCGGCCCGTTTGCCTCCACAGGCAAACAAATTGAAGCCGCCGCCAAACTTTACATGGCTCAAAACGGGGACACGGTGGCTGGTAAAAAAGTTGAACTCATTGTCAAAGATGACACCAGCGCGCCAGATGTCACCAAACGCATTGCGCAAGAGTTGGTGGTGAACGACAAAGTAAGCGTGCTGGCTGGGTTTGGTCTCACACCCTTGGCACTGGCCACAGCGCCCATTGCCACCCAATCCAAAACACCGCTGGTGGTGATGGCTGCGGCAACTTCAAGCATCACGGAAGCCTCACCTTTCATCATTCGCACTAGCTTCACTTTGCCGCAAGCGGCTGTGGGCTTGGCTGATTGGGCGCCCAAAAACAACATCAAAAAAGTGGTCACCTTGGTCTCGGACTACGGCCCCGGAATCGATGCTGAGAAGTATTTTAAAGATCGTTTCACATTCAATGGCGGTCAAGTGATCGACACATTGCGAGTGCCCATGCGCAACCCTGATTTCGCACCTTTCTTGCAAAAAGTACGCGATGCAAAACCCGATGCGGTCTACGTGTTCGTGCCATCGGGTGCGGGTGCAGCACTCATGAAACAGTTTGCGGAGCGTGGATTGGACAAAGCTGGAATTCGTTTGATTGGAACTGGTGATGTGACCGATGACGATATTTTGAATGGCATGGGCGAAGTGGCCATGGGTGTTATCACGTCACATCACTATTCAGCATCGCACAACTCACCCTTGAATAAAAAATTTGTGGAAGCTTTCAGCAAAGCAAATGCAGGCTTGCGTCCCAACTTCATGGCCGTGGGGGGATATGACGGCATGCGCGTCATCTACGAAGCTGCCAAAGCCACCAAAGGTGTGGGTGGTCAAGCTTTGCTTGATGCAATGAAAGGTCAAGTGTTTGAAAGCCCACGAGGCCCTGTCTTTATTGACGCGCAAACTCGCGATGTGGTCCACAACATTTACATTCGCAAGGTGGAACGTGTGGGCGGACAGTTGTACAACCAAGAATTTGAGACGATCAAAGACGTCAAAGACCCAGGCAAATCCCGTTAAACCCGCATTATTTTTCTCAACCCATTCCAACTGAATGGGTTGTTTCATTCATGTTGACCATCTTGTTTGACGGCATTGCCTACGGCATGCTGCTCTTTATTTTGGCTGTTGGTTTGGCCGTGACCATGGGGTTGATGAATTTCATCAATCTGGCGCACGGTGCTTTTGCCATGGCGGGTGGCTATCTAGCGGTCTTGTTGATGCAGCGCTTGAATGTCCCTTTTTTACTTTGCTTGCCCGTGGCCTTTGTTGTCACGGGCTTGCTGGGTGCTGTGTTGGAGCGCACACTCTACCGTCGCATGTACGCCAAGCCTCATTTAGACCAAGTCTTATTTTCAATTGGTCTGGCCTTTATGTCGGTGTCAGCCGTCGACTATTTCATGGGGTCGCAGCAGCAGATCATTCAACTGCCTGAATGGTTGCGGGGCCGAACCGAATGGTGGGATGGGGCCTTGGGCATGGGGCATTACCGCTTGTTCATCATTGCCATTTGTGCCGCTCTCACAGTGGGGCTGCAATATGTCTTGGCCAAGACGCGATTTGGCAGCCAACTGCGAGCCAGTGTGGACGATTCTCGTGTGGCTGCTGGCCTCGGCATCAATGTCAACCTGGTGTTTGCAGTGACATTTGCCATGGGCTCTGGTTTGGCTGGATTGGGCGGTGCCTTGGGCGCAGAGGTCTTGGGCTTGGACCCTACGTTTCCCTTGAAGTTCATGGTGTATTTTTTGATTGTGGTGGCCGTGGGCGGAACGTCCTCCATCACAGGTCCTTTGTTGGCGGCTTTGTTGCTGGGCATTGCCGATGTGGCGGGTAAATATTACATCCCCAAGTTGGGAGCCTTCATTGTGTACACCTTGATGTTGCTCATCTTGTTGTGGCGTCCACAAGGCCTCTTTGTGCGTCAAGGGGGTAAGTGATGCGTGCACACAAAGCCAGCATGCAAATGCAGAAGCAGTTGTTGAAAGCTTCGCAATGGACATGGCAGGAAGTACTCTTGTGGGCGTTGGTGTTTGCAACACCTTGGATTTTTCCGGGGCATGCGCTCATCGTCAACGAAGTGGCCATCGTGGCACTCTTTGCACTGTCGCTGGATTTGGTATTGGGCTATGCCGGCGTGGTGTCATTGGGGCATGCCGCATTCTTGGGCTTTGGCGCTTATACCGCTGCATTGTTTGCCAAACACATCATGCCCGATCCTTTCGTCGGTCTGTTGGTCGGCATGTCCGCCTCGACCCTGTTGGGTGCGGTGTTTTCACTCACCATTTTGCGAGGCACAGACCTGACCCGATTGATGGTGACCTTAGGTTTGGCACTCATCCTTTTGGAACTGGCCAATAAATTAGATTGGCTCACGGGTGGGTCTGATGGTTTGCAAGGTGTCTTGATGGGTCCGGTGATGGGTCGTTTTGAATTTGACCTGATGGGGCAAACGGCTGCAACTTACTCATTGGCTGTTTTGTTTATTTTGTTCGTGGCTGTGCGTCATTGGGTTCACTCGCCATTGGGTGCCACCGTCAAAGCCATTCGCGACAATCGTTTGCGAGCGTCCGCCATTGGCATCAACGTCAATGCCAAGATTGCCTTGGTCTACACCGTAGCGGCTGCGTTGGCAGGCGCCGCGGGTGCATTGATGGCACAAACCACAGGCTTTGCCTCGCTCGATATTTTTGCGTTGGACCGTTCTGCCGATGTCATGTTGATGCTGGTAATTGGTGGGGTGGGTTGGTTGTACGGTGGCCTGCTTGGTGCTGTGGGATTCAAGCTCATGCACGATGTGATCTCGAGCATCACGCCGCAATACTGGACCTTCTGGATTGGCTTGTTCTTGGTGGTCTTGGTGTTGGTGGGGCGTGACAAACTGTTGAAGCCTTGGAAGTGGTGGGCATGATGAACAAGAACACACCGACAACGACAACGGCAGTGACCTCAGGGCATGGCTTGCCTTGTGTGCTTGAAACACGCAACATGCTGAAAAAATTTGGCGGCATCACGGCCACAGACCATGTCAATTTGAAGCTTCGCCAAGGTGCACGGCATGCCTTGATTGGTCCGAATGGTGCTGGCAAAACCACCTTGATCAACTTGATGACCGGTGTATTGCCGGCCACCGCGGGTCAGATTTTTTTAGAAGGCCAAGAGATCTCGCACATGGCGCCGCACTTGCGTGTCCGCCAAGGTTTGGTCAGAACCTTTCAAATCAACCAGCTGTTTGCCAGCATGACGCCTTTGGAAACTTTGGCCATGGTGATCAGCCAACAAAAAGGCTTGGGCGTTCGCGCTTGGCAAGCCCTGGGTGCAAAAGTCAATGTGGTCCATCGCGCCGAAGAATTGCTCGAGTTATTTCACCTTCAAGCGGTTCACGATAAGGTGACAGCTCAAATGCCTTACGGCAAACGTCGCTTACTGGAAATGGCCATTGCTTTGGCCTGCGAACCGCGCGTGCTCTTACTCGATGAACCTGTGGCCGGTGTGCCTGCAGGTGAGCGCGAAGAATTGCTGCGCACAGTAGCCCAATTGCCCAAAGATGTGTCGGTGCTCCTGATTGAGCACGACATGGATTTGGTCTTTGACTTTGCTGACACCATCACGGTCTTGGTTAACGGCGCGGTGCTGACCGAAGGCACACCCAAAGACATCGCAAATGACGCCCAAGTGAAAGCGGTTTACTTGGGCCACGGCGAGGAATTGCAAGATGTCTGAGTTGCTGAAGATTGACGAATTGAGCGCAGGCTATGGCGAGGCTGTTGTATTGCAAAACATCAGTTTCAGCTTGGCGGAGGGTGAGACGATGGCATTGCTCGGTCGCAATGGCACCGGCAAAACCACCTTGCTTGACACCTTGGCTGGCGCGACGCGTCAACACGCTGGTCGGATCGAATTTGCGGGCTGCGCATTGCACACATTGCCATCACATCAACGTGCCGCTTCTGGCATAGGTTGGGTGCCGCAAGAGCGCAATATTTTCAAGTCACTCACGGTGCATGAAAATTTAACGTCGGTGGCCAGAATACCACGCGATGGTCAATCTAGCCGGCCTTGGACACCTGAACGTGTCTACGAGATGTTTCCACGGTTGGCAGAACGCAAGACCAATTTGGGCACGCAATTGTCGGGTGGCGAACAACAAATGTTGGCCGTGGGCAGAGCCTTGGTGCTCAACCCGCGCTTGCTGTTGCTGGATGAACCGCTGGAGGGTTTGGCGCCTATCATTGTTGAAGAGTTGTTGCGCGCCATAGCCCGAATTACCCGTGAAGAGGGCTTGTCTGCCATCATTGTGGAGCAGCACCCTCAAGCCATTTTGGCCATCAGCCATAAGGCGATAGTGCTAGACCATGGTGAAGTGGTTCATTCAGGTTCAGCACAGGAATTGCGCGAGCAACCCGACATACTGAACAAGTTATTGGGCGTGACTCAAAAAAACTTTTAAGTCAAAGAGATCAAAAGCATAGGATTTGACATGTTCTTGAAAAATACTTGGTATGTGGCCTGTCAGGCCCATGAGATCACAGACAAACCTTTAGGCCGCAAAATTTGCAACGAGGCCATGGTTTTTTACAGAAACGGCGAGGGCAAAGTCTCGGCCGTTCAAGACTTCTGTCCGCACCGCGGCGCGCCCTTGTCTTTGGGCCGTGTTTGCAACGGACAGCTGGTCTGTGGCTACCACGGCTTGGTGATGGGCTGTGACGGACACACGGTCAATATGCCGGGCCATCAGGTTCGTAACTTTGAGCCCATCAAGGCGTATGCCGTCATCGAGCGTTATGGTTTTGTATGGGTTTGGCCAGGTGATCAAACCAAAGTGGACCCCGCTCAAATGCCTGTATTTGAGTGGTTTGACAACCCCCAATGGGCCTATGGCGGTGGCTTGTATCACATTGCGTGCGATTACCGTTTGATGATCGACAACTTGATGGACCTGACGCATGAAACCTATGTTCACAGTACCAGCATTGGACAGCAAGAAATTGATGAAACACCGAGCCGCACAGTGACCGAAGGCGACTGTGTCACCACCAGTCGTTTCATGGAAGGCATCAAAGCACCACCCTTCTGGAAGATGGCCATGCGTGCCAATGACTTGGATGATGAAGCCACGGTGGACCGTTGGCAAATTTGCAAATTCACACCCCCCAGCCACGTGCTGATTGAAGTGGGTGTGGCCTTGGCTGGCAAGGGCGGGTATCACGCTGATCCCAAAGACAAAGCCTACAGCGTGGTGGTGGATTTCATCACCCCAGAAACAGAGACATCGATTCACTACTTCTGGGGCATGGTGCGTCAATTCAAACCTGAAGACGCAGCACTGACGGCGCAAATACGCGAAGGGCAGGGCAAAATTTTCAGTGAAGATTTGGACATGTTGGAAAGGCAGCAAAAAAACTTGTTGGCCTTTCCGGAACGCAAACTCAAAATTTTGTCGATCGATGCGGGCGGTGTGATGTCACGCCGAGTGATTGATCGCCTGTTGGCACTTGAAAGGGCCGCTTGATATGTTTCGCACAACCAGCGCATTCAAAACTGTCATTTGGGCACTTTGCCTCATCGTCAGTCCATGGGCCTCGGGTCAGCAGGCTTATCCAAGTAAACCGCTCAAAATTGTGGTGCCCTTTGGCGCTGGGGGCGTAGCCGATTTGACGGCACGCACTGTGGCGCAAAAGATGGGTGAGAACATGGGCCAAAGCATTGTGATCGAAAACAAGCCTGGCGCTGGGGGTGTGGTGGCCACCGATGCAGTGGCCAAATCAGCGCCCGATGGTTACACCTTGCTCTTGATGTCCAACGCCACCGCGGTCAGCGCAGGCTTGTTCAAGAGCTTGCCTTACGACGCAGAAAAAGACCTCATTCCTTTGTCAGTTTTGGGTACCTTTGACATTGCCATTGTGGTGCCACAAGAGTCTAAGTTTGCCAACTTGTCCGATTTGCTGGCATTTGCCAAAGCCAACCCTGGCAAGCTCAACATTGGCAGCATCAATGTGGGCAGCACGCAGCATTTGGCTGCTGAACTGTTCAAATCGACTGCCGGCATCGATGCGCAAGTCGTGCCTTTCAATGGCACACCTGCGGTTTTAACGGCCTTACGCGGTGGACAAATTGATGTGGGTGTTGAAATTCTTGCGCCTGTGTTGCCTCAAATCAAAGGTCAAGCCTTGCGCGCTTTGGCCGTGACAGGCGACAAGCGTGCAGCTGCATTGCCTCAAGTACCCACTGCCAAAGAAATGGGCGTTAAAACTTTGTATGCAGCATCTTGGAACGCATTGGCTGCACCTGCCAAAACCCCTCGTGACATTGTTCAACGTTTGAACCAAGAAATTCAAAGTGCCTTGAACAACACCGACGTTCGCAAAAAACTAATCGACATGAATGTCGACCCTCAGCCTGGCAGCTTGCAACAGGCCGCCGATCTGCTCAGCAGTGAAACCAAACGTTGGGGCGATGTGATTCAACGCGCAGGCATTGCCAAGCAATAGTCACGATGACCACCTCACACTTCGACGCTTACAGAAAAAATCGACATGCAGTTCTCACAAATTGGATTGATTGGCTATGGTGAAGTGGGCAAAACATTTGCCTTGGGTCTTCTCGAAAAACCTGGCGTCACCCAGGTGTCTGCGTGGGATCTGAAATTTGAAGCGTCAACGCCTTGGGGCGTGCAAGAGGCTGAGAAAGCCCACGCGTCACAGCACAACATACAAGCCGTTGGTGCCATGGCAGCGCTTTGTGCGCAAAGTCAATTCATCATTTCGGCGGTCACCGCTTCCAATACTTTGTCGGTCGCCCAGCAAGCTGCGCAAAGCATTCGGCCAGGCACGGTGTACTTGGATTTGAATTCTGCATCGCCTGGCACCAAGCAAGCTTGCGCGGCACTCATCGATGCCGCTGGCGGTATCTATGTGGAAGCAGGCGTCATGACGTCTGTGCCACCTTACGGCATCAAAGTGCCGATGCTTTTGGGTGGCGCACACTCGCATGCCTTGGCAACTTCGCTGCAAGCTTGGGGCCTGGACGCCAAATCAGTGAGTGACAAATTGGGTGTGGCCAGTGCCATCAAAATGAGCCGCAGCGTCATGATCAAAGGCTTAGAAGCTTTGGTGATTGAAAGCTACGCCACTGCGCGTGCTTATGGCGTAGAGGCGCATGTCTTACCGACCTTGCAGGAAACATTTCCACAAATTGATTGGTCGATGCAAGGGGCTTACTTCTTCAGTCGTGTGGTGCAGCATGGCAAGCGCAGAGCCGAAGAGATGCGCGAAGCCGCCAACACCGTCAAAGAGGCAGGCTTTGAGCCATTCATGGCTGCGGCCACGGCGGAAAAACAGCAATGGGTGTCAGACCAAGCAGCGCAGGGTGTATTTCAACATTTGCCCAAAGACGCTGCATGGCAAGACTATGCCGACTGCTTGCTTGCAGCTCGTCAACAGGGCGCTTGATGTTTGACATTCTGGCCATCACGGCCCCCATCTACTTGGCCATTGCGCTGGGGTACGGCCTGACGCGTTGGGGCTTCTTCCAGAAAACCGACATGCGTGCTTTTGGCACATTTGTGGTCAAGGTGGCGATGCCAGCCTTGTTGTTCAACGCCTTGTCGCAGCGCAAAGTCAGTGATATTTTGAACGGTGAGTATGTGACCGCCTATGCCTTGGCGTCCTTGTTCACCTTGAGTCTCAGCATTGTTTGGGCGCTGCGCGTGAGCAGAGCCAGTCGGAGTCTCAGCAGTTGTCTGGCCATGGGCATGAGTTGCCCGAACAGTGGCTTTGTGGGTTATCCCGTCATGCTCTTAAGCCTTGGCCCGCTGGCATCGGTTGCAGGGGTGGTGTTGGCGCTCAACATGATGGTGGAAATTTTGATCATCATTCCGCTGCTGTTGGCATGGGCTGACACAGGTCAAGGACAAAGTCGTTGGCAAGATGTCGTTTGGCAAACCTTGAAAGGCATGTTCTACAACCCCATGATTTGGGGCATTGTGCTGGGCTTTTTGTTCTCTTGGTGTGAATGGCAGTTGTCGCCCAGTCTGGGTCGAACTGTCAGTTTGTTTGCGCAAGCCAGCGGCGCTTTGTCGCTGTTTGTGATTGGTGGCAGTTTGGTGGGTTTGCCAGTGCAGGGGATGGGGCCGCGTGTGGCGCAAATTGCGGCAGGCAAGTTGGTGTTACACCCCTTGATGATGCTCGTGGTGATGACGTTCTTGTTGCCGATTCAAGATCCAGTCTTGCGCGTCGCCGCCTTGCTCACCTGTGCCATGCCCATGTTTGGCATTTACCCCATCTTGACGCAAAAGCACGGCCACGATGGTTTGAGTGCAGCGGCACTGTTGGTCACCACCATGGCCTCATTTTTCACGTTGAATGCGCTGCTTTGGCAGCTGAAAAGTCTCAATCTGCTTTAACGCGTCCTGATGTGATCACAGGACGCCAGCGATCGATTTCTTGTGCAATCAATTTGCCAAATGCTTCTGGCGTTTCGGGGGTGGCCACAGCGCCTTCAGTGGTCAAGCGTTTTTTCAATTCGGCCGAGTTCAGAGCCAGATTGATCTGTTGGTTGAGTTTCAACACAATGTCGCGCGGCGTTCCAGCAGGTGCCACAACACCGTACCACTGATCGGCTTCGAAATTTTTATAGCCGGCTTCGGCCACAGTGGGCAAGTCGGGCAGGGCATCGAGTCGTTTGGGGCTGGACACGGCCAATGCGCGCAATTGACCGCTCTTCACTTGGCCCATGACGGCGGGCGCGCCCGTGAACAGCATTTGAATTTGGCCGCCCATCAAATCGGTCACTGCAGGTGCCGTTCCGCGATAGGGAATGTGCAAAATGGCGGTCTCCGTTTGCATCTTGAAATACTCGGTAGCCAAGTTGGCCGCACTGCCGTTGCCACCCGAGCCATAACTCAGTTGGCCTGGTTTGGACTTGGCCAATGCCACCAATTCTTGAACGTTTTTGGCGGGAACATTGGGGTTCACCACCAGCACATTGGGTACGCGCGCCACCCAAGCGACAGGTGCAAAGTCTTTCACCGGGTTGTAGGGCAGTTTGGGATAAAGGCTGGGGTTGACGGCCAAAGTGCCAATGTGGCCCATCAGGAGGGTGTAGCCATCTGCAGGTGATTTGGCCGCTTTGTCGGCGCCAATGCTGCCACCGGCGCCGGCGATGTTTTCAATGATCACGCTTTGGCCCCAGGCTTTGCTCAACTCTTGACCTATCGAGCGCGCCAGAATGTCAGTGCTTCCGCCCGGTGTAAAAGGGACGATCATGCGAATGGGTTTTTGGGGAT